>WLWD01000670.1_pt1 | contig 150405 bp, 84 predicted proteins | sample 6712731 | NCBI WGS metagenome assembly WLWD01 (sample SAMN12718690, study PRJNA576275) | sponge metagenome | isolation source: marine sponge | host: Mycale hentscheli | place: New Zealand: South Island, Marlborough, Capsize Point | collected 2014-11-01
CCACACCGCTAACTTTGCTTTTATTTGTGACTGTGTTGATTACGTCTGAATGCGTGTGTGTGTATGTGTGTGTGTGTGCAGCCATCCAGGAGCTGCATGACTGGTTGGTCCAGCCAGATCACAAGTCTGAAGTGATTCTGATTATGATAGACGACTACGCAGCGGACAAAGACTGGGGCAGGCAAGACCTCATTTGGGGGCCTATTCACGACATAATGGGAGATATGATACTCACACAGTCTCTCAAGAAACAACATTTTCCTAACAGCTGGTAAGGTTGCATGAGTACTGAGGGACTCGTGTACCCATAGGCTAATGTTGTTGGGAAATATAGTTAATCTGTATTTTACATTGTGTGTTTACCATGTCTCAGTAATCCAGACTCAGGTTACTGTGTAATGCAACTTTGTTTTTATATGGTTTAGTTATGGTTAAAGGATATCATTTTCACAAAAAAAAAATTTTTTTTACCTACTGCATGTATAATGTATATATATATGTATTTATACCATGTAGATGCTGTGATAACAGCCATGGATTAAAAATGTTATTTCCCCCCGTGTTATTCTCCTCCAGTTGCCTGCCGAAAAGAATGTTTTTGTACCGTAGAGAGTGTTCAAGTTGCACGCAAAAGAATTTTTTAGACAAAAAAGAGTGCGATGCACAGAATAATATTTATGGTTTAGTGATAGCTTCTTTTAGCTACAAAGCAAAACTATTTCTTCTTTACTTGTTACTTGTACGAAGCTTTCTTTAAAACAGTTACTCCATCCCCGCATCTAAAGAAGACAGACTTGAATAATTATTTATTGGCATATAAAGTCTTGTCTTGTGAACCTCATTGGACATCATCGCTCGGTCACCTGTTTTTGTTTGAAGGCGGTGGAAAGGGAATGAAATGCACATCTTGTTGTCAGTACTTTGGAGTGACCCTCACTGCATTAACTGGGCAGAGTCTTCCCTTCAAAACAATAATATCCTCTCATTATTTGGTCTTTTAATGCTTCTCAAAATGGTAACCATGGTATGTAATAGTTAACCATGGCAACTCTCAGAATTATTGCGAGATACCCCTCTATTCTCAGGCTTCAGCCTCAGGATCGGGACGGCTATCAGCGATAATTCCTCGAATAAATGGTTTAAATATTACATATTATTGTATGTATCAATGTTATGGTGACCTGAGTTATTAATATTGTGTGTGCTCATTATCTATGCACACACTTCTAGTGTTATACCTATCTATGTACCTACCAACTGTATGTATATTAGTACTAGTAGTGCGCTTCAGCATAAAGCAAGATACCCCTAATATTTAGTAAGGATAATATTCTCAACCAAATTCAATTTTTATAAGCTAAACTAAGACAAGCTTCGAGCTACACCCCTTACCGTTTTTTTTTTTTTTCTCACCGCAAGTTTCTTGAACCCAACTGTAGTGTTTAGCACCACATTGGAGTCTGAATTAGGCACAAGTGCACTTTCCATTTAAGTAGTCTATTTCACAGGCTCCAAAGTGGTCCAACTTACCCGATGTGTACTGACACTAGGCAAGTAGTGCAGTCTACAGTGAGTCTCGGCTATACATTGTGGACTATTAACTAAATTTCAAGCGTTCAGTTTTGAAACGGCTGAATTGATCCACACTATATACCCTAGCCCACCACACACATTAGGTAAACATTTTACTGTACCTTACAAGTAAGAGGTGCGGGTAAAAAAAACTAAATACAGATCATTTAGCGGTCTCGCTTGCTTGGCTCGCTCACCAATTAGTTATTTTAATATTATAGACTAGCAAGTACCCCGCCACATAGTGGCGCTTGACTTATTGCAAAGTAAGAATGCAGTAGCACAAGTTATCCTGTCAATTACCATTGGTTAAGGTTACATAAGTTTCCCTCTCCTGCTCTCTTTTTTCTTTCTTCTATCCCACCACTCCTATCTTCAGCTCTTCTTCTTGAGTCATGGCGCCCCCTTTTCCTTTGTCTATCTCTCCTGCATTCCTGTCCGACTTTGAGAAACTTTCGTCTTCTATTTCGCACTTTAGCCTTTCTTTTGAAAACTAACCCCCGCCTTTACTCGTCTATTCCACCTTTAGTTATAATTAATCGCTCGCCTTTTTGCCTTCTCTTCCCTTCCATTTTAAACCTACACCGCCTTACCTCGCCAATTCCATCCGCTTTTCCGTTACAATTAATCTCCTTTTACCTTCTCTTCTGTACTTTCGCCTTCCTTTTTGATACCTACGCCGCCTTCCATCGTCTCTATTGCACCCGCTTTTTAAAAATAACCGGCACGTTCTACAGAATGTGACGACACTTTACCTACGGTAAAGAGACGACACTTTACCTACGGTAAAGAGACGATACTTTACCAAACCATACCAAGCTCATAAAATACACGCACCGTCGTCGTCGTCATCGTTACTGACACACAAGCGTATTATTATATAGATACTGCCAACTGGAATTTATTATAATTAACAATAAAATAATTATAATAATTATTAATACTTTATTTTTGTGTTTATTATTATTATTACTATATCATTATATTTATTATTATTATGATCGTCATCACATCATCATAATCATCATCATAATCATCATTATTGTTACTGTTATTACTATGCAGGCCTTCTCAGAATCAGATGTTGGCCCTGGGTAAGCAAATCCTCATCATGGGAACTAATCGTGTGCTCAATGACTCCATCTTCCTTGACATGACCCAACCTACTTGGGACAAGGACACTATGAAGTACTTTACGCCTTACCCAGAGTGCCAAGGCTTCAAGCCAGGCAGTTGGTTTGTTCAGGGAGGAGAAAGCCAGCTTGCGGGGGATATATGTGAGTACAGTAACATCAGGGAAAAAAGTATATAAGACATAATTCAGCTATTGCAACCAGCATATCTTGGAAAGAAAATGCAAAAAATAATATACAGTAGTAATTTTTTAATACACTGTAAGCCTTATTTTTTTGTTTGTTTGTTTTTGATTTGTTTGTTTTTATTTTTTGTTTGTTTGTTTTTATTCGTTGTTTGTTTTTGTTTTGTTGTTATTTCTGTTGTTTGTTTTTTGTTTTGTTTTGTTTGGACAAGTCAGTATTGGTACTGAGGGTTTGATAGTATGAAGATGTGTGCATATTACCATGTGTGTTGTTACAATGTGTATTATAGACAATGGTCCGGAGGAGGAAGGACTCATAGTTCCAGCTAACTACCAGCAAGTTGTGCAATGTCCAGTCAATATATTCAAACTAGACCTCGTCTCACCAGGACTGCTAAACAGTAGCATCTGGAGCTGGCAAGAGAACCTGTCTAGTGAGCAGATCTTTCTTTGTTGCATGTGTCTGTGTGTGCTTTGTGATACATTTATATATATATATGTATATGGTGTCTACCGTGTATGTGTGTGTGTGTGTGTGTGTGTGTGTGTGTGAGTGTGTGTGTGGTTGTGTAGTTGTGTGGTGTAGTGGTTTTGTCCTTGGCTCAGGACCTGAGGTGGTCCTGAGCTCAAGAGGGCCATTTTCCATCTAGTTTTCCATCTAGTTTTCCATCTGCCTCCCACCAGTCCACGCAGGGTACCTGGCATTTGCTGGGGTGCTAATTCAAGGCCTTTTCTCATGAAACAGCAATGGTCCTGGTGGGACTTTGGGTGCCCACACCACTTGCTGTGAAGAAAGGCCTGTTCTCATGCGAGTTCCTAGCCCGGCTCTAGGAGCTTTGCTTGCACGGCTCATAGTGCCTGCTTAGTGCACAGACATCCTGTCTCTGACTCCCTAGCAACAGCAAGAGAATTAGTATTGTGTGTGTGTGTGTACGAGTAATAGATTTTGCAAGAGCTAATTTTAATAAGTTTTTATGTTGTGAGTGCCGGTGTATATGTGAAGCATTTTAATTTGCAATCATCGTTCAGAGAATTCTTGCCCACATTATTTATATTACAGCAAGAAATCTTTACTCCATTTTTTTCCCCTAGTTAATGCAGAATATCAGAGATAGGTAACTTAAATATTATATCATGAAGAGTTGGACTAATTTCTTTTATATTCTAAATATATATGTATATATTAATATTGTTTGTTTTGATGTTTGTTTGTGTTGTGTAGCTGCCAGCCTGACTAGTGGTATGTGTGCTGTGATGCAGCAAGGCTTTGCTGGACGCTGGACTGTCACAAGCTGCAATAGCACGCGATGCTACCATGTGTGTTCCAACAGCACTAATGTGAAGCTAGGCTCTGCCATATCCGCCTCTGACTCGCCTGATGTAAGTGGCTAAGGCTGGGTAGCTTAATTAGGACTTTGTCTTAGTACGTAGGTACGTTGGCTTATTACTGATGACCTTTACCTGTCTTCAAAAAGAAAGTCATAGACATATGCACACCAAAACACGCACACACACACACACATCAAAACACACACACAGTTGTTGAAATGTTGATATTGTTTGTTGCACTTGCACTATACACTTTTAATTATATCAGGATTATAAAACTGTAGCAGTAGTTACGGTGTGGGAGGAGAGAATTTTGTTTTTTATAAAGAAAGTCTTATCAGGTCCAAAGGTTGAATGTGTCAGAAAACATGGCTGTGTGTCTAGTAAGTACTCATCCTGAGCAAGCTCCACCTCTTTACTCCCCAAACTAACACTGATAGAAATGCTATGCCTGTGATAACTATCATATGTGGGCAAGTCTGTTAAGTGCAATTTTTAGACATTATAGAAACAATAATAATTGGGATAATTTTATCTTCTAGTATGTATTTGGTTTGAATGTTGTATTTAAGCATTTAACTTTCTTCCATTATAATATGGTCATGTGATTTTTTTTAGTGTCCATCTGGATTTGATGCTGGCTGCCCTTTGGATGGATATCAGAATTGGCAGATCTTCACAGCTCTGGATAGCTTGTCAGCTACGTCAGGCGATTTGATGTGTGCTTGGTTGGACCTCTCCAAATTCACTTAGATTTGGTTGTCCTCATGATTGTGTTTTTAACCGTGATTGTCTCAGTTCTAACTTAATTCTAATTGAGTGTTTTCTTCTGTCAGCGGTTTAATTTATATGATTTTATAAATTTAGTAAAGTACTGTATCATAGCCTTTTTATTCACTATTAATCAAAGTCACTGTTTTATGATGTAAAAATTAATTAATCCTAACTGTTAGCAAAAAATGTCTAACACGGTTGCATTTGAATTGAATGTACATAGCTACCCATGCTATCTTGATGCAGTCTTATGATCTTGGTTATACATTGCTACTCATACAAGTACCATTGCTTGACCCACTGTGGCAACTATTTACTAAAATTATTATAGTTAGGGTTCTATCAAAAAAAATTATTTGGGTAGCGGAAGAAGATAAAAGTTGTGGTAAGTCCACTGCTCCCAATATAATACCATTATGTACCATGTTGCAAGGGAACTTTTTTATTATTAAATTGAGAGTAGCCAGTTATTGTATGAATTACTATAGCTTATTGTGTTCATTTTAATGCCATACTGCACATGCATGCTAATAATATATAGTAGCACTACTGAGGACAATTTGGTCCCGAGCTTTCAGTTCACATAAATTGAAGGTTGATTACTTCACAATATTTAAATAATACATTTTCCAACCGTGGCAAGTGGGAAAGTGCACAAAATAGAAAAGAGTTCACGGTCAGAAATTCCATTGTAGAGGGAGGCTGAGAAATTGGGACTTAGGGGAAGTTTTTCCCTTTCCCCTCCCCAGCACTTGATGAAATTGTGATCTCAATACATAATAGCAGTTAGTTAGGGATACCCTTACAGTAGAATTTTTGTACTTGATTGATGAGCTTTAAGATGGTCTTACATGCAGGTATGCTCTCTTGCATTATAATAGAGGGAGGCCATAACGTACCTGCAGCTTGATTGCAGGAAATATTTTATACAAGATCATTTAACCTCAATTATCTCAAAACTACATTTTCCCAAAGTGGTCATACTTCGGACATCATAATTTGCTCTCACTATGTTTTACTCTTATGTTTATATATCATCTTAAAGCTCACATTCTACTCTTTAAAATGAATTGTTACTTTTTCAAATAAATTATTTTTTTCTTCAGTTATACACGCTTTTATAAAAAAAAAGAATTATTTTTCCTATTTTGGATAAAAACAATAATAAAAAATTAATAAGGAGAAATTCCAAAAAGTAACAATTGAATTACGAGATAAAACAAGTATACTGAATGTGTGGAAAAAAAGTTTGGAGTGTTGAGGATCATGTCTGATGGGAGTAACATCGTACCGAATAGGTAAAGGGTGGATGGACGATGGAAACTGATCACTTTGGATGGGTGGGGCCAAGTTGACATATCTGTAGTTCATCTTGAAGATGATGCTTTACTCATCATTCTAAGACTTGAAGTATGAAAAAATACACATGGATGACTGAGTTATGACCAAATAAGCAAAATACCCCAAAATGCCTTTATCCCCCCCTCTCTCTGGGGTAGCTATAAAAACTCACTGGGTTATTATGTTCCCCCAGGTTATACAAGTGTTTATTGCACAATAACTTATTGCTATGGTATTCACACATGAGCAGTACATAACAAATGTATTATTCATTTGGATACTGCAGAATATCACTTGTCCGATTGGCAGTATTTACGCTCATACCCGCTGCACTTGCACTAATACTACACCAACAGACTCATGATATTCTCCTGTATCATATATATTCTGAGTTATTATAACTTATAATAAATAGTCACTGAATCATAATTTGCTGATGATATGGCCATATACACAGCCACCAGGGAGGCTATGGAGCAGGTCATGAAAGAACTGGTGAAGGCAGCAGCAGAATGGGGTTTCACAGTAGGTCTTGAAAGGACTAAATTGTTAACAGCTGGAAACATCTACAGAGAGAGGAGACCTCGTCAATCGGAGAAATTGAATCCGTGAAGAACTTCACATACCTACCTTCATTATTGTATGGAGCTGAAACATGGGCAGTGAAGGAGGAGAGCGTGTGGAAGCTGAGAAGCTTTCACAACTGCTGCATCAGAGCTGTGCTTGGAGTATCCACAAGGTTAAACAGTGGGCAGAGAATTAGCTGGGAGATGTAGGATGAGTGAGGACATGCATGGAAGTTTAAGGAAGCATCAACTCAGATGGCTGATACACTTAGCCAGGATGGAGGATACAAGGTTACCCATCATTTCGAGAGCTGACTAAAGTCACCAAAAGGAGGTGGAGAGACCTGGCTGTGGCAGATGTTAGAGCAGTGAATTTAGAAGGCAAATGGTGTAAAGTAGCCCAAGATAAAGGAAGATGGCGGAAGGTGTGTGAGGAAAGGCCAATACTGAACAAAATAATCAGTTCCACCTAAACCAGCAATATAAAGTCACCTACAATTATTGTGCATGTGGATGAAATTTTAGAAAACAAGGCGATTCCAGTTTCCAATCCAAGGCTTCCAGGAATCTTCTGTATGTTCAATAGCAAAATATTCCTGAAACTGGTGATTTTTTTTTACTTTGGAAGAGGCTCTAAAGATGGCCCACCTGGAAAAACTGGTCATAAAATCACACCCACCAAAGTTCTAAGGTGTTAACCCAGGAGATCCTTACCCGTTCCTCCGCCACAAAACCCCTCCTACTTTTAACAATCAAGACTTCAAAACTGCACACCCACATTCCTTCGTTGATTTTATAGTACAATAAAGAATAAAAACAACAACAACAACAACAACAACTTAACAAACTGAATTCAATTTAAAGTAAAGGAGTTGTCAGATGATTAAACAGCATCACTGTAAAAAATTTAGTTATGATGTTTAGATGATTAACGCGTAATGGTGATCTAGTGGAAATAAGCATTTTACTGAGCTACCATGTGAATATAGGACACTACACTGATGTTGAAATTAGAAAATGTGAATGTAGAAGCCACATTGGGCTCAGATTAAGAGGGTCTTTAGCTTCAAATAAGCACCAATTTTTTTTTCATCACACCATTTAGTTTGCCTCCTCTGACTTTGATGAAAAAACAAAACAAAACAACAACAACAGGGACCGGGAGTGGGATAGGGATGCTGTCATTGATTTATGCTACGTTACTAATTGCAATGTCACAGTGGTACTTGCATGTATATATTTATTATGAAATAGCTTCAACTATTATTTGATAGAGTTGTACAGCATAAAAAGCAGAACGTTTCCATTCTCTTGTCCTTAATAAGTTGTTGCTGAAGTCAAAGTGTACCTGTATATTTGTTTGGAGTCATTCCTTCCCAGTCAGAACTCAAAGAAAAAATATTACTCAGTGAAAACTATTGTTCCCTAAGCATTCTTTACCAAGCCAAGCTTTATACCAGCTGTGAAATGAGTCCTGTATGCCATGAACATCTAACCTATTGGTAGCTGATTTAGCAACCGATTCTAATTTTCCTATAAAATCTGCACAGCATCTGATGTAGTAAAGCAGGTGGGGAATATATAGGAGGGGCATTTGGCTCTCGACTGTTTTTCTAGCGTATGGTAGGTAAAGGGTTTCCGCAGTATTGGGTTTCAAAAGTAAACTTCAGTCCAATCGCCAGCGTAACGATTACGTCATTCAAGTTCATAGTCATAGGTATATGAATAATTAGCAAATGAAGTTTCTCATAGTGAAATTACCAGCAGTATTAATAGAATGTTTTTTTTTTTTACTTGGTGAATGACCTCTGCAGAGAGCGGTCAAAAAGCAGTTCCCAACATTATTGCAGGAAATGATTAACAGGTAAATAGCATATTTTCTGAATTTTGCTTCCCTAAACATGTTGTTTGAAATGGATGAGATTTCCTCAGAAACTTTTTTTTAATACAATTGTGGAACTGGCAATTATGAATATAATACAGTTCACTTTCATCATCATATCATACATCAGTTCATTATCTAGGTCAGAATTCCCATCAGTGTCCCAATTGTTGCTGATGTGCTGGTGAAGATGATGGTCGACAAATGCTCAAGAGGTACATTGAGACTAATCTCGTGGGGCCAGACCCTTTACCAAATGCAAAACGAGGAAAGGGTATGATCAAGTGAGGAGGGGAGGGGGGTGGGGGTGCGCTGTACAGAACCCACGAATTCCTGGGGAAATTGCGGTGTTAATCAGGACACCAAATTACCACAAAACGCAAATTAGAACAGTTTCTCTTATTGCTCTGCTCTCACAGTTCACTTCTATCTTGGAGAATGAAGCTGAAAAGAAGTTGGGAGTGACCTTGGATGAAGTATTGGAGATCCATAGAGACAGTTACTTGTGTAGGCTTTGTGATATGACATTTTTTGAAGATGTCAGAACTTCGCCAGAAGATAGAAGTATTGGGATATTCTTCTCTTCTTTGAGATAAGTCACTTCTGCATAAGCAGCAACTCAACACAGTTATGGTAATTTGGTGTCCTCATTAACACCACATTTACCCCAGGAATTTGTGGGTCTTGTACAGCGCACCCCCCTCACTTGACCAGATCCTTTCCTCACTTTGCGCCTTTGGTAAAGGGTCTGGTCTGCGAGATTACGTTCAGACAGTCTTGACAGTTTACACTGAGGGACCACATCAGTTTTTCTTATAATGAATGAGACTTCCAGTTTAGCACCCACTCTGACATTATTGAGATTGTCATCACTGTCTCCAGTCCTTCACAAAAATATCAGCATCTGGCTGTTTTTATCCATTTCCTTTCAATGGACTTTGGTTGGAGATTGTTATTATTATCATTATTATTATTATTACTACTACTACTACTACTACTACTACTACTATTATTATTATTTATTATTATTATTATCACCACCACTACTACTACTACTACTACTACTACTACAACTACTATTATTATTATTTTATTATTATTATTATTATAAACTCAGAGCAGTATAGGAGAAATGCCAAGAGAAACGCCATGAAAAGTACCTTGCCCAATTCATTAAAGAAACATTGAAGTCACACCCAGAGCATGATCAGAGTCATCATTGCTTTGAGTTTGTATATCCAAACTTCTGAGTCCCATTAAATTGAACTAATGTAAGCCATACTGCTACTTAATAGCACAATCAATGTCATGCTACTACAATGGGTAAACTTATGTGCTATATATTAATATCTGGGATAACTTCTGGTTTCTTCATACCAATGGAATTCACTGGTAGCCATATTCTAGCATCAGCCTTTTCTGAAAGAGTCACTCTGTGGTGAAGTGTTCATACACACAAAACATGGCTTTATCAAACTGACAAATTGCTATTTGTTAAGTATGTAAAGGTATTTTCAAAAAGTGATCTGTGAGAAAGCAACAGAGATTTATTTACATTTACAATTCTTCACTTAGATGGTACCTATTGACATAATATTCGCAGAAAAAACTTTACAGATGTATTTTTCAGGTACAAGAATTGGTCTTGCAGTTTCCTGGATCTGGGAAGGCTGACTCGTGACTTATATCAATTATTGTCATACTATTATGTTCACATGATTAATATAATTTATAACATAATTCTCAGAAGACACTTCACAACTGCTTGTTGTGTTATAGTGGCTAATAAGGATCATCTTTAATGGTATATACAACATGCAGTTTTATTGAGAACAACTCATAATTTGGTATATTTAACAATAAAATACTGTTCAAAATACCTACTTCATTAGGCGCTTATATTGGTACAGAATGATTTGCTGGAGAGTTATAAAGCTTGGAAAATACGACGTGAACCCAGACTGCCAGTAAAACCGCACGCCCCAGTTCTTTACTTCCGGTCAAAAATTAAAAAGTGACGGTTACATTCCAAAGGCGTTTCACAATTACGACGACCTTTTACGAAACCCCTGTGGAATAAACTTAACTGGCACTATAAAGTTTGTTTTGGTTAGGCCTTTACGTGCGCACCCGCCTTAGGTACGCTACTGCGCTTGAGGCTCTAGTAGCCCTATTGCTGGGGTTAGGATCTCTTTGAAATGAAGTCAATATGTAAGCATATAGTATTGTATAATATAAAACGCTGTGACTACTTTTCTCTATTCTTTGAATGACTAAAGTTCGCTTGTAGCTATCCAAGCCCTTACCTAATGAAAATCATAGCTAGTCTGGCGTAGCCAGACCCTTTACCCAACCGCTTACGCGGGGAAAGGGTCTGGGGACAATCACGTACGTTGGCTGTTCTAGAGCTAGCCCCACGATTTTGGGGAGTGGTCAATTAACATTCTTTTGGCCGTCTCCTAGGCCAACATGAGTGGGCGTCTGACCACTCTATAAGAGGATCCTGCGCCGCACAATCTCTGGTCGCCATGTCCTTTTCTGAGACTGCTGTGCGTGCTGCTGCTGTACATTCCTCTGAGCGTTTAGGTTATAGGAATTTGAAGGAATTGCAGATGCAGGTGATCGTGGAATTCGTAATGGGTCAGGATGTGTTCGCAATTCTTCCCACAGGGTATGGCAAAAGTTTATGCTATGCCTGCCTTCCAATACTCTATGATAAGTTGCATGAAGATTCAAACAGGAGTATTGTAGTTGTTGTCACCCCATTGACAGCTATAATGGAAGACCAGGCAAGTTGGAACTGATGTAGGCATGCAAGTATTGTTAGCTTTCATATATTTTCTAGGTTTTGTGCTGGTCAACAAAGGGACTTTCAGTAGCAGCAGTTCATAGTGCCACTACACCTGAAGTGAAGGCTGGTGTACTTAAGGGAGAGTATGGCTTAGTTTTTTTTACACCAGAATTATTGTTGGAGAGAAGATGGAGGGATGTGTTACATAGCAAGCCATATGAGCACAGAGTCCGAGCGTTCATAATTGATGAAGCTCACACAGTAAAAAAGTGGTGTGTTATAGTTTTTTTAAAATTTATACTACTCATTTGGATAACAAGATGTCTTTATTGATTGATTTTAATTTCATATAAAATAGCTTGTGTTACAATTTTCATCCAAAAGTTTGATTACATTCTAAACAAAGAGTACCCATGAAATTTTATTAAGAAAACTTTGTTATAATTTATAGGGGTGAATCATTCCGTGAAGCGCTTCTTCACATTGGTGAAGTAAGAAGTTTGTTACCTAAGGGAGTAAATATAATGGCTTTGACTGCTACTGCAACTAAAACACTTCAGAGGCAAATCTCATATATTCTTGGAATGTACTTGCCCAAGGTGATTGCAGTGCCACCTTGTAAGAACAATATAATGTATTCCGTAACATCTCACACTTCATTGAAAAATACTTTTGAACCACTTTCGAAGAAGCTAAAAGAGGAAGGAACAAATATGTCTCGCATGATAATCTACTGCCGAAGTATTGTTGACTGTGCTGATATATATGAGTTTTTAAAGAGTGAGCTTGGGGACAGTTTCCTTGTACAGTCGAACCTCCGAACAACAGCCATGCATGGGGACGAACCCTTTGGCCTTTGTAGAGAGTTTGACCTTATTTCGGAGTTTTTTGGATTAGATGAAGATCTTGTGGACCCAGAATGAAAAGTGACGTGATTAAATACATTAAATGAATCAGACGGATTATTAAGACATTTAACAAAAAATAATAGGTCTAGTAATTGTAGGTAGTACATTAGTGGTAAAATATTGAGATGAATTTGTAAGAAATATTATAATTATTTAAAATGTATTTAGTTGCACGCCGTTGAACTCTTTCCAATAAGATAATGTCTTGTATTTTGTTGGGAAACCATAGCTGGGAACAGTAGGTCAGCTGAGATCTTTACAAGTGATAGATAGAGGGACTTCTTAATGTTAATGGGTGATGTGCAAGGAATTGTTCGCCTAATTAAATACAGAGACCAATAAGCTTTGCTGCATATTTCTTTGATGTGGACAGACCAAGATAAACTATATCAGAGATTAAAATACCTAACTCTTTCTGTTGAGTCACTGTTTTAATTGTATCATTACCGATGGTGTAATTGTTGTTAGTAGATGATGATAGGGAGACGTTCATGTATGCACATTTAGAAGTATTTAAAGAAAGTTTTCAAGATTGACACCATGACAATAAATTGTCAAGATCCTTTTGAAGAGCTAAATTCTCACTTGCAGAGTTTAGAGAGGCAATAAGTTTGGCATCATCAGCAAATAAAAACACAGACGAAAAAGAGCAGAGAGACGGTATGTCGTTAACATAAATAAGAAAAAGCAGAGGTCCAAGTACACTACCTTGAGGTAAACCTGATTTGACAGGAAGTAAGTCAGATTTACACCCTTCAACCTCAACAAAATGCTTTCTATTTTGTTAGTAATCTTTGAAAAGTAACTAAAGAGGACCAGTAATGCCAGTTAGCCAAAGTTTATACAGAAGTTCATTGTGGGGGACTGAATCAAAGGCTTTGGTAAAATCAAGAAACACAATTTCTGTGTGTCGCTTTGACTCCACAGAATTGAAAACTGAAGTATAGCTATGATAGAAGAAGTTGTTGAAGAGTGGATCTATTTCTGATAAAACGAAATTGTGTCTTTGAAATTTTTGGATATATAAAATCTATTATCTTAGAGTAGACTATTAATTCTAGTACTTTATGAAGAATGTTTAGGAGAGAAATAGGCCTGTAGTTGCTAACTTCAGATACACTTCCTTTCTTGTGGAGAGGAAATAATTTGTGTACCTTCCAGTCAGCTGGAATGGAATGAGATTCCATAATGACAGTAAAGAGAAGAGAAACTGTATGTGCAAGTGAAGATGCACAGAATTTGTAAATATATGGGAACGTAAGTTCAGCTTAGAGAAACTCTGAGAGTATTCTCTTAAAGGAGAGAAAGTCTTTGATTTCCTCTGGGGCAAACCCAAAGGACATTAAAGGTAAAAGCAACAAGCTTCTTTTAAATGGATCTGTCTATGGATCAGTCCAGGGCTCCTCTTTTTCACTCAATGTCCAGAATTCAATTCAAGTTTCCTCTGATTCGCATGTTGACGTGGATCCAGTAGATAGCACACGCTGTGGTCCAGAGAGAGTGAACAAAGGCTCCGGTTATGGCGGCTGGAAGTGCCCTGTATCTACCGCGTGTTCGGCCCACCTGTTTATGTCTGCCGAATGAGAGAACTAGTTAATAATAGTAATGAATGTACAATTAGTATTAGCATTCATTTAGTTTTATGTCTTTTATTAAATTGAAAGGCACACAAGTCATAAATTAGTTAGGCGTGACAAGCTAAAATTAAAAGGCTAGGCAAAATGGAGGCATCAATAAGTTGGGTGTGGCTAACTGGCCGTCCCAAGAAGTAAATTTTGTATAAGACATTACATTTTGGGGCACACAACTTGGCCGTTGTCCGGAGTAGAGAGTCAACCGTTACTTGGAGTCAAAAAATCCATTACATACATGCAGAAAATACTCCGTTCCCAACGGTCTGACCGTTGTTGAGAGTCTGACCGCTTCTCGGAGTCCCGTTGTAGGGAGGTTCGACTGTACCACCTGATGCTCCTGATCAATCAAAGTTTCGCCTAGTGGATATGTATACTTCAATTACTGACGAAGAAGTAAAGAGTCAAATTGTGGTCTCATTTTCAGACGAAAGAGCACCTCTTCGATTGGTATGTGCAACGTCAGCATACGGCATGGGTGTGGACTGTCCTAATATCAGAGAAATTATTCATTATGGTGTACCATCTGACACAGAGACTTATATACAAGAAACTGGGCGAGCTGGTAGAGATGGCAAGCCCTCATTAGCCATTCTTGTATCACTCAAGTCGGTGACAAGACATGCAGAAAAATCTATGAGAGACTACCAAGCAAATTATGACATTTGTCGGAGAGACTATTTATTTAATGATGTGGACAATTATGTACATGAAAATTCAGTGGTAGGCTGTATGTGTTGTGATATATGTTTTCAAGCATGTGAGTGCGGAACATGTGTCATAAAACAATCAGATTTTATTTTTATTTAAATTTATAAGAAATTATTTTTATTTATGCAGAAAAATTGATGTATTATAATTAGTTTTTAATATGAGCCATGATCCATTTTTTTATAGCAACAGTTGAATGTGCATGCAGTGGATGCCTAGGATTAGGAAAAAATGTATGACGGCGATTGGGAAATACTTTGAAGACAGAAGTGAGCTCATTCAAGATAATTCTCATGTCCTTCATTTCACTTGCTTTTTGATGTCTTCCGCTTTCATGTGCCACTTCGTTTTCTGTGTCAAAATTGTTTAGCACTGGAGATAGTACATGCAAAACCTTTGAAACCTTCATAATGGAATTTACTGTCTTGTTGGCACCAAGTCCACTGATTGATGTCTTAACGAGCCTGTTCAGGTGTTCCATATGGAGGTCATTTGGAATGTTGGTTCCTTTCAATCCCTTGGTGTTGACAAAGCGACTCCATATTAATTCGGTGGCTTGCCTTGGTGAAAGTGTGAAGTCATGCTGCACCAGGAGGTTTAAGCTTTCCAAGGCATAGTTCTTTCGCCCAGAACTACGAAACATAGGTAGCAAATATCTCCAACATCGAAGCACGCGGCCACCGTCACCTTCTCTGATAGCATCTGAATATTCCATGTAGAAACAGCCCAGACTCAAAATCCTTTTCGCATATATATGAACTTTGTCCGTGCAATTGTCATCTGTTGCTGGTTTGTGAAACAATATGTCAACAAACGAATCAACAATATTGGTTGAAATTGTCAGTAGAAGTGTTTTCCTTTCTTCTGTAGTTAACATCCAGACATTCTCAGGGTCTGTAATGTATTTACTTGGAACACTGTTGATATTCTCCATTCCAAGCATGTCCATAGCAGCTGTAAGAATGTGACACTTCACAATTAAAACAAAGAAATCGTCACATGCATTGAAATTGTCCAGTGGCTTCTTCACAACATTCGTTCTGCCAATGCAATTTCTAAGCTGGTACAAAGACCCGTGATCACCAGCTGATTGAGTGGAATAATAATACCTAAATATGAGCTGTAATAACACAACCAAGTGGTTAATAATACTAAAGCTAATAAAGTGAATAATGTTACTTACACCCAAGAAATTTGCTTTGGCATGCCAATCTTCAGCAACTGGTACTATTCCTGAGAGTGCTTGAGGGTGAGTATGGCCATTCATTTTCCCCTTAATGGCAGATCTTGCCCTTGCTGCAGTTAGCTGATCTCCACCAACAAGTATCGAGTAAAATGAAGCACTTTCTTCTTTGACCACTTCACCAGTGCTGATTGTGCGTTCTAGGCAAGTACTTAACGAGGGAACATACTGGTGTAAATGTGTCATAATTTCCACCATTTCACCACTCTTGTTCTCATTTTTTGGAATGACACCCAAGGGTACCTGCAAGTAATAAATGTGTTGTGAGCTATAATCTAATTGTTATTACATATAAAGTAAGCTACTTGGATTAATTTTATTACCATCATGGTAATAAAAGTGTAAACTATATTAGGAGCACACATTTTAGGCAAACTCATTAAGTGTATAAACAAACTGGAATCGGCAAATTACATATTGGCCGACATCATCACCTTTGTATGTTGCATATCAACTTACCACTACAGATTTCTGGGACATCTCCTGAGAATACTGATGCTCAATGTGCCATTCAACAACTTTATCAAAAGAAAACCCAAAAAAAGAAAGATAAGATACAAGAACTCTTGATATTAGTATGGCAATGTTTTGTCGTAGACATTTGTCATCACTTTTTGAAGGAAAAATTGCCTGTGCAATATTTTCAGGAGTCGAAGTGTTTGGCTTCATCAAATCAGAGAGTGAGGAGACATTAACGCGATTTTGTACTGCGTATGAATGGAAATAGTGTAGAGACTCATTCTTCCTGTCTGAACGCAAAAAGCGTGGCTTCACTGTTTTGTCAATGTTATCTCCACATATCCTGAAACTTTTAGGTACTACAGTTGATGTCATCCTCTGGATCTTGGCAATATGGTGGGCAGGTTCTAATGTTGTCGGTGGTGATGCAGTATAAAGTACTGCAATCTCATCAGAACTTTCTGTTGTCTCACTATGGCTGTCAGATTCCAAGCATGTTTCACTACTATCAGACAGACAATCTTCAGCCTCACTACAGTATGAATCAGAAAGATGCGTGGTTACCCCCGACTCCTCATGGTCCTCTACAAGGCTAAGATCCAAATCATCCAAATCATTGTCATCTTCATCACAGTCATCTTCATCACAGTCACTGTCATTTTCTTTGTCAGATATTTCATTCTCTTGTCCATGTTTTGTGACTTGGATCATCACAGGCCTTCGCTTCACAGTCGTAGGAACTTCCTGTGAAATGATACAAATGGTTATAATGAAGCATTTACATAATTAAAGTTAGCTACATACTTCCATTAGCAATGGAATGAAGCTATTCCTCCACTCAAGCACTTCGTTGTCATGGTTTTCACCAATAGTACAGAGTAGTCTGCTCAGAGATTTATGAGTTAAGGTGATATTAAGTCTTGCTAGTCTCTGATATGCCTAAAATAGAAACAGAGTGTATTTAATTAAACAATTAATTTTAATACATTAGATGCTTACTTGTTTCCCACAATGACTACCGTATAGAATTAACATAATGATTTTCTGTACTAAACTCATGTGATGGCATCGATATTGCAAGAGAATAGAAGCACAAATACCTATAGTAGCAATCCTATTTCTCTTATCACTCGTAATCAATGTGCAAGCATTCAACATCCCAAAGAGAATAGGTGCATACATCTTCAATTCTTCTATAACAGTAATCCACTTAAAGTTCTTCATGTCATCCCATGATCCACTGCGTAAAATGGACCTGGTTTTCATTTCGCACATAACATTCAGCTCTCTCTTTAAGATAATTCCGATCTTTTTCATCATCAGGCTTCTTGTCACTGGATCTTCATAGCACTGTTCAACTAATGACTTCTTGGAACCCCTGGCTATGGACTTGCCCATGTGTCTTCTTCTTAGTGTGTGCAAATTGAATTGCTTTGCACCTGAGCTATAGCCTATGTTTATCTGTGGAAAATATATTCAAAAATCACTTCAAATGATACATTTTTGTAATTAATTGGCAATTGCAATAATTGCAGATGCTATAGCTGATTCCTGTGTCACAAACAGGGTACTTTGTACCCACTTCGCACTTCTTCATTACAGCTCCCTACTCACACCACACCTGTTACTCAACACCAACAGCTTCATATCCTGCCCTGTAGATGCACAAGCATCTATCTCATTGAACAAACCAGGCTAAGCCCTTATTCTCACACAAATTGTGTACAGTTATAATGAGATATTCAGTTTTGGAACTATTCACAAACAACCTATAGCCCTGAAGGTTTTAAAATATGCTTCCATGATGTTTTAAATGGAATACAGTAATTCTTGGCTAAGTGGGTGTTTATATTTTCTACCTTGAACTCTTATTACAATAGAGTTTGAAGCCTGAAAAAAAAATTCAAAGAGAAGCATTATTTGGTCTAAAAAAATACACAAATTTTCTTTATCCCTCATATTCAAAATCTTCTAAATCCTGTTTTTGTTTGTGGGGGTGAGGGTGGGGGGTGGGGTGTGGAAGGGGTGGGGGGGGGCATGACACATTTTTCTGGAAAAAATATCATTTTAAGTCCATTTGCTAATTGATTTTGGTGGTGATGTTGAAGCAAGTTATTAGTAATGGCAAAGTCCTTCAGTAGTCTCTTTTAGCCATATCTGTTATCAAACCTATTTTTGCAAAAAATTTTAGGTTCCTGTACATGTATAGACCATGCTGTTTATAGGAAAGCAAAAGAAAGACGGTGGGGGTTGGGGTGTTGAAGAGTATAACACTTCAGTGGTCTAAATATTAATTAAAAAACTATTGATTGATTGATTGATTGATTGATTGATCTGACTGATTGATTGATTGATTGATTGATTGTTGATTGATTAATTGACTGACTGATTGGTTGACTGAAGGATTGGGTGACTGACTGACTGACTGACTGACTTAATATAAGCTCTCCAACTTTTTAATTATGAATTCAGAAACCGGTCTGAGATTTTTGTAACAATGTTTTTCCAAGGGGACTGTACTGGTATAAAGTACAATCTATTATACTTATAAAAAATTTGCTTCAAATAAAAATATTTCATGAATACTTACATATGGGTCACATCAAAGTAAAAGCGAGGCCACACTCACTTTTCTATAATTGTACTTCAGTGATTTGTGGTTTAATAGTTTTTGGTGGGAAAATGACTAAGTGTGACTTACTGTACTTGCCTTACAACCAAAACTGATCTAACTATTGCTTGTTCTCCACAGAGCATCTAGCACAAAAAAAAACGTTGATATTTTGGCAATTAATATCACAATCAAAGTAATCGAGCAACTGTAGAATTTATTATTAAATATTACATGGACTTACTGACACTGATGGAGATGTAGCTGCCAAGCAAATTCTCTTTGGTTGTGGAGGTGGAAGCGAAGAGGAATAGTGTTGTGCTTGCAAAGGAGTGGTGGAATGCTGTGCTTGTAAAGAAGTGGTGGAGTGCTGTGCTTGTGAAGAAGTGGTGGAGTGCTCTGCTCGCAAAGAAGTGGACTGTAGTGCTTGTGAAAAAGTGGTGGATTGCTGTGTTTGTGAAGAAGTAGTGGAGTGCTGTGCTTGTGAAGAAGTGGTGGAGTGCTGTGCTTGTAAAGAAGTAGTGGAGTGCTGTGCTTGTGAAGAAGTGGTGGAGTGCTCTGCTCGCAAAGAAGTGGTGGATTGTAGTGCTTGTGAAGAAGTGGTGGATTGCTGTGTTTGTGAAGAAGTGGTGGAGTGCTGTGCTCGCAAAGAAGTGGTGGAGTGCTGTGCTTGTGAAGAAGTGGTGGAGTGCTGTGCTTGTAAAGAAGTAGTGGCGTGCTGTGCTTGTGATGAAGTGGTAGAGTGCTGTGCGATCTTAGTCAAAACTACAGTAAGTTTGTCTTCCACCTGAGATCGTAATTTATGAAGCCTCTGATAGATACCAAAGCAAACTCTACACATTTTTCCAGGATCCGATTCATTGATGTTAGTTTCTTCTATGGTGACTCCTTGCAGCAGTAGTTTCTTCCTTACTAAGGATAGCCACAAAGCAGTTACCCTTTTACGAGGCTCCAAAGCACCAGCAGAATCAGGACCCAGATTTACTCTTTTTTTCACATTTTGTATAAGAGAAACTCCACAGCCTATGCAAAACATCTTGCGAAGTACCTCTGTCAACTGCAATCAACTACTAAACTTAGCGCAAAGAAAAGATATGTAACTGCGCAGAGTGCCTACACCCACGCAATAAAGTATCCGCGGTTTTTTTGGGTAGCAACGTCCCGCAAATAGCGGGTGCGGTTAAAGTAATTAAGTAACCGCGACAACATTCCTCTAGAACAGCCAACGTACGTGATTGTCCCCAGACCCTTTCCCCGCGTAGCTGTTGGGTAAAGGGTCTGGCTATGCCAGACTAAATCATAGCACAGTGGTCAGGCTCTTCCTATTAGAAAAGAAGGAGAGTTTGACAGCATACTTGTATGACCTTGTAATGTAAACTATATCTTGGGATGTATTATTTGCTCCATTGTTGTGATCTGGAGTTGCAGTTATGCCATAGTAATGATAATTTAGCTTAGTCGGTTTGTATTTTAAATTGCTGAAGACAGTGACTGTAAATGAAGATAACTGCTATGTGCCCAAGTTGGAAGCAAGTTCCTTTCATTACCAGTTTTAGATGACCACACCCACACTTGAGATGAATTTGATTTCAGCAGTCAGTCACACGAAGTAATAGTGTGCAATTCTTTTTAACTTTTTGTAGCTATGCACGTACTACCAAATTGCCTATGAAATAAGTTAAATATTCACAATTCTATAACCAAAAGGAATCTACTGTATAGACATCAGTGGTTTTATTCACTCAGTTTGCTAAAGAAGTTCTGATTTAATTCTGACTTCTCTTTTGATTACTCTAACACAAACACTTTCAGGAGATGATAACTTATTCTCATTTCTTATATGAGTGAGGCCAATTTTGTCACTTATGTTATATGCACTCGTATAGGAAGTGTAGCTATCTTGTGGAGTAAAGTTCCAATTTATATACTGTAAACAAAACACCATTATAAGACTAAGGTGGTGCTCTGAGCAGTGTATTGTGGCAACTGAACTCATTGACTGTAATAATTAATTTATGACTCATTAATTTTATTACCATTTCTGAGCTTATAATAAAAAACTAATGAATTTGGTTACTGTGCATTACTAACCAGTGGAGTTGTAATGCATAAAGTATACATATACTTTTACTAGCAAGTACCCCGCCACACAGTGGCGCTTGACGTATTGCGAAGTAAGAATGTAGTAGCACAAGTTATCCTGTCAATTACCATTGGTTAAGGTTACATAAGTTTCCCTCTCCTGCTCTCTTTTTTCTGAACTATCTCAGCTTTTCTTATCTCCCACCTTTCCTTTCTTATCCCTCACCTTTCCTTTCTTGCGAGCTCTTTCTTCTTGAGTCATGGAGTCCCTTTTCCTTTGTCTATCTCTCCTGCTTTTGAATCTCTCCGTCCTACTATCATGATTGTGGACTTAAGCGTTCCGAAACTTTTGCTTTCTTTTTCATACTTTCAACCGTCTTCCCTCATCAATTACACCCGCTATTTAGAATTTGCCACGTTCCACAGAATGTGACGACACTTTACCCACCATATGATGACTATGCTTTACCGAACCGTTTAAGCTCATGAATTATTCATGAATACACACCATTGGTCGTCGTTACTGACACACAAGTTTATTATTAATATTTGTTTTCTTATTGGCTGGGTTGTTTCATTAGTCCCTATTTCGGTTATTTTATTACATCAGTAAAGATGGCTTGATGATGGAGTGAAATTGGAGTATATGGAGTACATTTCAGCATACCTTAGCTATACTCTAAGCCGTGCTTAGAGTATAGCTAATGTATGTCAGAAGGAATGTACATAAAATGTTTATTTATGGCCTTTGTCTGCAGGGCGTATACTTCTGGTTATTGGTACAATTGTATTCAGCATTTTTGTCTGCAATATATATATGAGTATAGAGCAAGCTATTATAACAATACCAGCGAACATATCAGAGGCTGAAATATGTGATAAACTTTATAACAACTCCCATGGAAATAGTGACTTACTGGTGGTGCCAAGAAGGGAGTACTATGACAACAGAAAGGCATGGAAACCTGGGAAAGGGAATGTTATAGTAGTCTTGACTGAAACGATTGATTTGGCATTAGGAACATTTGTAGCTTGTGAAATCAATGGCCACTACACTCCAGCAGTTGATGATGTAATACACTCCAGCAGTTGATGATGTAAGAGAGAATACAAAATGGATAAGATCTCATCATAAAGAATTCACATATTCTTTGGTGTTTGTTTTCTGCCTCTTTGTGCCTCAAGAGTCTATTCAGAATGGAACAATTGTAAAACTCATTCACAAAAATAGAAAAGAAAGTTGTTACTCTCGAGTTGAGTGTGAATCTACGCTGGTAGTCAAGCCAGAATTCACTGTGCACAGAAGATCAATGGCCAGAAGACCAAATTCAGTTTTGGTGTGTGTAGCAGTATTCCATCGTCTATTGTACTTGGATGCATGGCTGAAATATCAGAAACACCTGGGTGTAGACATGGTCCACATTAATGCAGATTCAAGCTTCATTCCAAATGCTGTACATTACCCCAATTTAAAGGAAGCAATTGCCTCAGGATTTGTTGTGATTGATGTGTGGAAAAGTTTTCTTGGGGAAAAAATGTTTCATCATTCACAACTTATCAAGAATCAAGACTGTGTAATGAAGTACATGGGCGAATTCCAATATGCGTTCATGTTAGATGCAGATGATTTCTTCAATCCGGTACTTCCTAATCATAAAGATATTCATTATTATGTAGGCCAATATTTCAAAAACACTCAGATAGCCACAAAACATATCAAATGGGTGAGCTACTGCAAGTATCCTGACTTATCAAAGGTTCCTAGCAATGGAAATTTGACAGTTTTGGTGGAAGGTGGGAAAACAAGACATATGTGGCCTGGAAAAACTGTGCACAAACTTGATAAGGTATTATTTGTAGCAGTTCACAAGTCTGAGACTAGAGTGAAGGGATATTATTTTAACAGCTGGTATTCTCCGATTGCATACATATCACATATAAGACCTCAAAAAACGTGTTGAGGAATCATTTTTCAGTCTCTGTTTGTAAATCATATTCAAATTATTTTTGTAAGTGAAGGCATAATAATTTTTTAATAATTGTTATTTTACTAATACAGAATAACCATATAGTTAACTACTTAAGAAATATAATTAAAAAAATGTGCTGGTTATAGTGTTGTTGATGAAGCTAGAGTAATTGTTAATATGTATCTATGATAACTTTATTATAATAATTATACAGTCGAACCTCCCTACAACGGGACTCCGAGAAGCGGTCAGACTCTCAACAACGGTCAGACCGTTGGGAACGGAGTATTTTCTGCATGTATGTAATGGATTTTTTGACTCCAAGTAACGGTTGACTCTCTACTCCGGACAACGGTCAAGTTGTGTGCCCCAAAATGTAATGTCTTATACAAAATTTACTTCTTGGGACGGCCAGTTAGCCACACCCAACTTATTGATGCCTCCATTTTGCCTAGCCTTTTAATTTTAGCTTGTCACGCCTAACTAATTTATGACTCGTGTGCCTTTCAATTTAATAAAAGACATAAAACTAAATGAATGCTAATACTAATTGTACATTCATTACTATTATTAACTAGTTCTCTCATTCGGCAGACATAAACAGGTGGGCCGAACACGCGGTAGATACAGGGCACTTCCAGCCGCCATAATCGGCGCCTTTGTTCACTCTCTCTGGACCACAGCGTGTGCTATCTACTGGATCCACGTCAACATGCGAATCAGAGGAAACTTGAATTGAATTCTGGACATTGAGTGAAAAAGAGGAGCCCTGGACTGATCCATAGACAGATCCATTTAAAAGAAGCTTGTTGCTTTTACCTTTAATGTCCTTTGGGTTTGCCCCAGAGGAAATCAAAGACTTTCTCTCCTTTAAGAGAATACTCTCAGAGTTTCTCTAAGCTGAACTTACGTTCCCATATATTTACAAATTCTGTGCATCTTCACTTGCACATACAGTTTCTCTTCTCTTTACTGTCATTATGGAATCTCATTCCATTCCAGCTGACTGGAAGGTACACAAATTATTTCCTTTCCACAAGAAAGGAAGTGTATCTGAAGTTAGCAACTACAGGCCTATTTCTCTCCTAAACATTCTTCATAAAGTACTAGAATTAATAGTCTACTCTAAGATAATAGATTTTATATATCCAAAAATTTCAAAGACACAATTTCGTTTTATCAGAAATAGATCCACTCTTCAACAACTTCTTCTATCATAGCTATACTTCAGTTTTCAATTCTGTAAAGTCAAAGCGACACACAGAAATTGTGTTTCTTGATTTTACCAAAGCCTTTGATTCAGTCCCCCACAATGAACTTCTGTATAAACTTTGGCTAACTGGCATTACTGGTCCTCTTTAGTTACTTTTCAAAGATTACTAACAAAATAGAAAGCATTTTGTTGAGGTTGAAGGGTGTAAATCTGACTTACTTCCTGTCAAATCAGGTTTACCTCAAGGTAGTTTTCTTATTTATGTTAACGACATACCGTCTCTCTGCTCTTTTTCGTCTGTGTTTTTATTTGCTGATGATGCCAAACTTATTGCCTCTCTAAACTCTGCAAGTGAGAATTTAGCTCTTCAAAAGGATCTTGACAATTTATTGTCACAGTGTCAATCTTGAAAACTTTCTTTAAATACTTCTAAATGTGCATACATGAACGTCTCCCTATCATCATCTACTAACAACAATTACACCATCGGTAATGATACAATTAAAACAGTGACTCAACAGAAAGAGTTAGGTATTTTAATCTCTGATATAGTTTATCTTGGTCTGTCCACATCAAAGAAATATGCAGCAAAGCTTATTGGTCTCTGTATTTAATTAGGCGAACAATTCCTTGCACATCACCCATTAACATTAAGAAGTCCCTCTATCTATCACTTGTAAAGATCTCAGCTGACCTACTGTTCCCAGCTATGGTTTCCCAACAAAATACAAGACATTATCTTATTGGAAAGAGTTCAACGGCGTGCAACTAAATACATTTTAAATAATTATAATATTTCTTACAAATTCATCTCAATATTTTACCACTAATGTACTACCTACAATTACTAGACCTATTATTTTTTGTTAAATGTCTTAATAATCCGTCTGATTCATTTAATGTATTTAATCACGTCACTTTTCATTCTGGGTCCACAAGATCTTCATCTAATCCAAAAAACTCCGAAATAAGGTCAAACTCTCTACAAAGGCCAAAGGGTTCGTCCCCATGCATGGCTGTTGTTCGGAGGTTCGACTGTATATATAATATTTATTCCACCCTAGATATCTTCACAATGATATTTTTAGGCTGTACACTAAGCAAGCTCATTACCCTTGTAGTTATAGCAACTGACCAAACTTTTCAATTTTCTTGGGTTTTTACAGCTACCTTCCTCTCCTGTGTACCCTGCTCAACCAGAGAGCAGCTGCTAAAATATCAGCTGGGGGTGTGGGTAGCTCCTAGCTACAACCAACTTTAAGCTGTGAGTTACCCTACTTCTAGTACTAACTACTGTAGTGAAGATATCTAGTACACTTGTCAGAGTGTTATGGCGAGATATTTCACTCTCAGGCTTTATTTTCACTCCGGCCTCTGGCTCATGAAAATAAATAAAGTTGATTTTTCTTTGCAACTAGTGAGGCAATGGCTCCTAATCTTTGAACCAAATTAGTGGAGACTAGATAAGTAATAGCTATTTAATAAGTTTTCAACATTAAATACTTCATATGTATTCTAACCCTTAAGTACATAGCCAACCGATTTTGTAACTTTAAATACACATTTTTCAAGAATATTTTCTAGCGCGATTTCAAACGGTAGCTTCATTTCAATATTACCATCTTGTCGCCCGTGCTTCTAAGGCCCTTTTGATTGCTTTACTATATGTATAATTAGATCGGAAATTTTTTTTCCCATTTAAAAAAAAATGTCCAAGAAACAGCTTACCGCTGCTGAGGTTCTTAGCCTTATTACTGGCGAACGGGAATATATATAATATTGTATTTGGCGTTACTAGACCTGGAACTTCTTCCAATGATATTATTAGTTAGTAAATCTAGGCAGTGTTTATCGAGATAAATATTAGAATGTAAAAAAAAATCGGAATATTTTAGATTAATTAATTTAATTAAGGGGGCCAGTAACAATTATATACAATTCAATATTTTTATAATAATCTCTAGTTGTTTCTGAGTATTTTGATATTAATTGTTTACTTTCCCCTTGCTTTATTGGCCTGCAACAAATAATATTACAAACCTTGCTTTTTTTTTGTAAAAATTGCTCATGTACTTAAGGGCTAAACTCACCAAATTTGTCCAAACTTGGTGATATATCGCATTACTGAGCAAAATATAACGAGTCAATCCATATGCAGAGCCCTCCATTCAAAATTTTGTCTTTTAAGAACTAAATAAGCTCATAATGGACTTTAACTCAACGAACAAACATGTTAATTCACACCTTAAAATTAAGTACATGATGTGGTGGGAACATTTTAAAACCACATATGTGATGAGTAAAGATGTCTTCGTGTCTGTACCGAGTTTCAAACCAGTAGAAGCTGTACTTTGGAAGATATGTAAAAATGTAAATTATTACCAGCTGACCAACGAATTGGGAGGGAAGAGAGGGTGCATCCACTGCTGAGCTTTAATTCCATAATCCACATCCCTCCCCCCCCCCCCCCCCCCCCCCCCCCTCCCCCCCCAAATGTCTGGTAAAGTTTCTCACAATTGAATTTTTCAGCAGCAGAGCATGTTTTTTTTCATGCATTATGAACACCATTAGGACATTTAAGCTATTCACTGAAAGATTAGCTAGCAATAATGAATCATTAAAAGAAAATTAATGGAATAATATACTATTCTTTTGAAATAATAACACAATTATTTAGAATAAAAAAATTAATAAGTCTAAAAATTTCAAGCATAATCTGGCAGGCCCTACAATTGAGACTTCAGAAGAAAAAAATTCTTGTAAATTGGATGCCTTATAAAATGCCGTCATCTTGACACCATTCAGAGAGACATGCATCAATTTATGAATGTATTTTTAATGCAATTTCTCCTAACTCTTTATCATAAATAATGACATTTACAAAAGAACCTTTGAGAAAGGACCAACCACTGAGAAGAGACCAAAAGTTCCGTCTCCAATGTGGCCACTATTCAGAGGTTTTGCTGAAGCTTTGTCAGGCCAAAATATTTTGTTATAATATCTCTGTCATAACAAGAAAGTTCCTCAGGACATTGTTTTGACTTCACTAAAATTATCATCCACACACACACACACATCCACACACACACACACATACACTGATGATGACCATTGAAAAAATGGTTGAAACGTTTGTGTATTTTATAAAAATATTTATGAATAATGGAATACAAATACATATGGAATTAAAATGATACTTGTAGTAATGATTTCCATGCTCTCTAAAACACGCCATAGCCTATAATTTAAGTTTATGAGTAAGAATTGTGTTTATGTGCATACATTAAAATAGTAGTATACAAGGTCTGAAAGAAAGAATTATTAAATGTTCCATTATTAATAGTCACACAATTAATTTTTTCAACATTGATCAGAAATTATCATTAGTACTTTCAAGTGATTCTGATTTTCTCTCCACCATTCTCATGTAGCTTTCTTGAAGGGATACTCCGCGAGCATCATCCTCTAGAATACTGTCATCTGAATATAGGAAGTCATTGCCATTCTTGTCCTTTTGTCTATGTCTCTTTATGAACAGCGAACATTTAAGAATTGTATTATATACAATCTTTAAGAATATAATTGCTAGGGGAGCATTGATGAAAAACAGCTGAAATAAGTGCAGCATACCAATTTCTTTTTCAAATTTGCTTCCTTTTTCGGCAATAATGAAAGTGAAACGCTTCAAGATGACAATGAGGCTCAGATTGCAAAAGAGCAAACCATCGATAATGTTGTGTAGTCGTTTTTGATATGGCCAGGTCAGCACATGAAGGCCTGTGATGCACACTAGCACAATTTCTATTGCAGTATGTATCCACTCTATCCTTTCCTGGAGGATAGTGGCTATAATAATGATGCGATAAATAAAGTAAAATCCAGCAAAGAAGCGAAAGTCATCCTTAAAACAACCTTGCAAGCTATCCAGCAATGGTTTTAGCTTTGACAGAGGAAATACTCGTGACATACGCCTTGTGACAGGACTGTTTTCAATCTTTAGTAAAATAGAAAGTTTTTGGGAAAGTGGATAAACAATTAGCAAAGCAGGCAAAGCCACTACAATAATAATAACACAAAGTATAGCTGGAATGGCATAGAGAAGGTGCTTTGATCCGAGATAATCAATGTTTCCCTGCAGGAATGGCACATACTGAGCGCTGTTGTCATCTTTGTATACCTTTGCAAAATTTAGAATCCTGAACGATACTTGAGTGCATTGGGAGTAGACAATGACAAGAAATGCACTGAGTCCTTGAAGGGCTGAGTATTTGAATTGACGAATTCCAATGCATTTCAACTTAGTTCCAAATTTATTCAAAAACCAGACAGTTCCAATTACCAGCAATAGCGCATACACCACAGTTACATACTTAAAGATGACCACATTCAGAGCCGAGCGTGTGTTAAACAAGCAAAATGAGAGTTTCTCTTCACTAAAGAAATCAAAATCAAAGAACATGTACACAATTCGATGAAAAGCACTAACCACATGATACTGAGAGGACTTCTTCACAAATGCCTCACCTACTAGAGTGACACTATTGTACGTCTGAGCAAAAAATACAAACCCATTGAGGTGGCCTGCCGTGAGTCGAATGTCAAAGAATATTAACACAAAGAAAAGTAGAGTAAGCGGTACGATTTCTGAGAGGAAATAGAACAAAAGACCTAAATGACAGTGTTTTGTATCTCTACATTCAAATGACTTAGCATGAAAATACACAGCGAAGTTTTCCTTGCAAAGCCCACAAAGTCTACCTTCACGGTTATTGCAGATAATATCACTTAAGTTTTTAACTCTCCTTATCTGAGGCAAAGATATGTAGTTGTTATTCACTCTTTCTTTGGTACAAAATCCAGGAGGGCAGTGACTAATTAAGAGAGATAGAGTACTAGTACAATATTTCCCACTACAATTTTGATATCCTACCCAAAATCCCATACGAACTTTGGCTTCTCTCGAGCTGCAACTATGGAATTCTGGATAAGGTACATCTTTGTTTCGAAGGCATTTACATTCATTGTTTGTGTCCAGATAAAACAATGGAGGACATTCAGAGGCAGTAACATTGATGAGGACTTGAAGTTTTCGAAAGCTGGTCTCAGTTAATATTAACTCCCCTTTGTTTCCAGGAACTCCTCTCATTAAGAATCTTGATATGGACCTTGTATTGATGTATGTTGTGATGGATGATATATTTGATCCTTTATAGTTTTTTACAGAAACAAAAAATGAGGCCTGGTTATTTGTTAATAAAGATTTACAGAGATCTGACAAGTGTGAAGAGACTGTAATTGGTAGATGGATTTGTATGCCAGGCATAAAATTCATATAAGTTCTGTTCAACATTATTTTGTTTTCTTTTGAACCAATACCAGAATAACAAATTGCATGGGAGTCATTTTTGAAACTACTGTTATCAAAACTTCCATGGCAAGTGGTGGAGTTGTTATTGTTATTTTCAGCTAATGGCTTCAGATTGCAAGAAAGACAACTTTCAGTCCATGTTATAATGCCATTTTCATACAACTGTTTGAATTTGTCTAAAAAACATGAGGAATAAGTATTAGCATAAATGACAGAGGATATGTTGCCATGCAGCTGACGTGCAGAATCATTTGCTTTATTACCATACAGGTATATCTTCAAGGATTGTTCTAAAAGAGGAAGCTGGATAAAGCAGAAGAAACTTGAGTAAACATAAGCAGTCTTATCTATTGAATGATGGTATATTGCACTTCCAAGAAAGGCGACTGTGTTATTACAAAAAGTTAAAGTTGTGTTTTCACCAAGGTTAATGGAAGAATATCCAATTAATGCTAAACCAGCTCCATACAAGCCAGAATTTTCAATAAACTTGGCATCAATGTTGCTAAAGTAAACTGCACTTGATGTAGAGTATATGCAGGATGCATTGTTTCCTTGAAATAAAACATACCTTTCAAACTCTAAATTTTGCCTGTTTGTCATTATTATACCTTCCCCTAAGGATGTTAATCCAGAAGAACCACTAATACTGAATACACTGTTATTAATGAATGATGTATTTTGAAAGAGAACTCGAGGCTCCAATGATCTCTTATCAGGAAGCAAGGGGTAAGCAAATAATACTGCTCCATAGTGAGCGGAGTTATTTATCCACTGTACTCCAGAGAAAACAATGGAGCTTAGCTCATAAATGGAAGAATAGAGAAAAAACAAAGCAATTGCTCCACCAGATTGAGCAGAATTATCAATGAAATCAGTCAATGATATTGTGATGTCATTGTTATTGGTACGTTCTCCTACATACCCAATGTCCAATCCACCACTAGAATTTACGGCAATATTGTTCCGAAAGATGCAATTTGTTATCAAAATTTTTGTATTACTTGCGGCATTTGAAAAAACAATTTCAGCTCCACCTCCATATTTAGATAAATTCTCAATGAAGTTACAGTTTATGACATTCAAAAAATTGTTGGATGAATTATCTCTTATATGAAGGGAAAGCCCCCCACCTTTACCAAAGCTAGTAAACACTTGGTCTCCAAAATCTTTATGGTTCGCTTTTGTCAAGTTAATGGCATGATTTTTTATGAAGGAGCAGCTGATGATTTCAATACTGGTATGTTTACAATACCCCAATGATTCAAAGTTGTTTAAGACATGGTCACTGCAAGATATATCCACATGAATTCCTCCACCTCCTGCTACATCTAGACTCTTGTTGAAACTCCAGTCTGCATCCCACTTGTTGCTGCTGAAAATACTGTTACTGATCACAACTTGTTTGCAATTAAGCAGCACTAAACCTGTTCCAACAGATTCATTGACCAACAAATGATTAAGTGTTACATTGAGTACTTTGAAAAAGTACAAAGCCGACTGGAAACTAGATAAGAGCATATTATCATGGAGATAGGTATGAACAATCCCACAGTTTATAAATACAACTGATATTACTTCAATGGAGTTTACTTCACTGGCAACAATTCCCGAATTGCTAGAGCACTTTATTGTTGTATTTTGACCAATTAAAGCAACTCTGTCTAACCTTGTTAGATGAACTGTACCATTCAAGTGAGCTCTAGAATTATTGAAATGCACTCTATTACATTCTTCGAAATTGATACCCATTAGATTAACATCTTCTATTGATAATTCACACTTGGTTGTGTGCCTGCCTTCATTTGTAGAAGCAATAGTAAGGGTCAGTAAAAGAATAGTTGATATTATAAGAACCATATCTTTAGAAGTAGCTTCAAGTACTGACTAAAATTGTTTTCATGCAGTATAACATATAGTCTTTCCCAAATGTTTAAATTTATAAACATTGAATAAACTAATAGCTTCATGAATGCCACACTGATCATAGCTGGTGTAGTTTTTGTACATGTGGGAGGTGGGGTGGGGTGGTGAAAGGGTTAATGAAAAAATGCATTACATATGTAATTTGTCATGTTTTTTAGAATAAAATCCACAGGGAAAAATGAAAGTTTATGCAATACACTGTTATAAGTGTTTTAAATATGATGTATTTTTGGATATTAATTGTGTTGGTTAAACAAGATCCAGTAATTAGCACACTTTTTAAGCACTGCTGCAAGAACCATACAGCAAACAAGAAGCCCGTATGTCAAATATGCCGTGTGAGCTGTTAAGTGCCATTATAAAGTGCACACTTAAAACTTGTATGAGTAATGTGTATAACGTGAAAGTGCTTTCAAACCTTGCCCGACAGACAGACTGCCCATAACTTGGACAGCCAGATAACAGATGATTTACTGTAGTACAACTGTTAAGAAAAATATTATGTCTGTATAAATTGACACAGAAGAAATTATTCAACCATCAAAATTTTGATATTAATATCATTAGAAACTTTCACTGCTGGGAACCCTTCCTCATGGTTGAATAGTCAAAAATAACTTCCGGATTCCGTTCCATAGTATGGCCATATTATGGTAGTTTTTAAACCGCGGTTTTTATCATTACGTTCCGTACCATTTTGATTAAACGGCCGACACCATTTTCTAAATGGTAAGAAACAGTTAAGCTTTTCCATAGATTCACTAATATTTTCTAGATAGAAACTCTTCCATAGCTATATCAGCAAGTAAGGCCTTATCACAGGTTCACACTTCATGGATCGTCTGCAACTTCAATGTGTGAAATCTAAGTCCTGTGAAGGCCCTAACGTTGAGATAACATGGATACCATGCAGTGGTGGAACTAACAATTTTCTGAGAAACAACTTAGAATTGGACGGCTTCAAAATTTTCACCCCAAAAGCTCCGCCCCAGGAGCCTGTAAATAATACATTGGAACGTTATATTGGCAGTGGAGTAAGAACATGAAAATGATTGGGGGGGCCGAACTTCGTGGCCATTATGTAGTATTTATTTTTTTATTTTTGATGTTAGTAAATTGTGAAATATAATATACAAGTGTAAATATATGACCAGTTATAAAAATATAAGAATCAGTAGGTTGAGAAATTTCAGAGGTTGAGCTACAACAGAAACAGCTTTCAATAATTTGGTCTGAATTTTGGTTAGATGGCATTGAGGCTACAGACTGCACTGGTGTATCTTCATATTGTATTGATGTAGTTTCAAATACAGGTGTACCTTCACACTGCTCAGGAGCTTCAGACTGCCCTGGAGGTGTACATTCACTTTGCACTACTGCAGCCTCATATTGTGTTGACATATCTTCACAGTGCATTGATATAGCATCAGACTGCCCAGGTGTTGCTTCACGCTGCATTGGTGTACCTCCACATTGTACTGTTGTAGCTTTAGACTGAGATGATTTAGCTTCAGATTGCAAGGTAGTAGACTCTGACTCCGTAAGTTCAAATCTTAAATCACTGCATTTAGATTTATTTTGAGTTGGTTGCTCAGAACCTAAACACATACACTTTGTAAAGCCATTCACTAGTAGACACTGAAAACTTACTCTGTGGTTTAAGAGGCCCCTTGGAAACAAAAAACGATTTCACAGTCAGCTGATTTGATTGCAATTTGATTCTTTTAGCAGCCGCCATTATAGCACAGAAAGAAGACTTTACAGACTAATCTTATGCAGGTTTAGAGTAGCACAAATAATGACGATACTAGCAGATTTTTTTTTTATGACCCACATAAAACAATTGAATAGAAGTGCAAAACAGATATCCTATAGATATTTTTATTGAGGTAATTTTATGAATAGAATTGAATAGAAGTGCAGATAGATCAGGTGGAGGGAATACAGCAAGTGCATGAGAGGGAACATTAATTAAAAATAGCCAATACATTATTAAGGAAAGATTGAAGGGGGGGCCGGGCCCCCCTCCTCTGCAGCATTGGGGGGGCCAAGGCCCCCCCGGCCCCCCCGGTTCTTACTCCCCTGATTGGATAAACTATGTTTCTTAGGGAGAGGCATATGGTGAATGGAACGATTAAAATGATAATGCAGTCAACGGCCGTATTTTACCAATCGACATATCATTTCCCTCCCTTTTTTTAATTGTGTAATGGCCGTTCTGTGTGTCTGTGAGTACTGCTGGTATGTGCGTGCATGATATCATGTGTATGGTTTGTGTGTACATGGGGGAAGGAGACGAGTTGGAGAGTGGGTGAAAGGACAAAAAGATGTAATTAAATTGTCTCTATAATGTATTTTAATGTCTATGATTAGAAGAACCTTTGAATTACAGATGTACAAAGGAACAATGTATCGTTACCTAGATCACTAATGTATGACATCATATGCATGAGAACTTCAGATTACTTGTGTAACCACATGCCCAAAGTGCAGAAGAATATTTGTGACCTTGCACAGAAAAATCGGGCACAGCATGGGCCCCATCAAAAATATTATTTTCGCTTACATGTTTGTTGGCATCCAAATATTGAGCTCTCCAAGTTTTATAGCTGTAGCTTCAACTGATGCTGACGTATGCGACCTAAATGTTTCTATCCATGGGCTTTTTTAAAACATACTTAAAAAGTAAAACGATCTTTTACCAATGTATACGTGTGCTGCACTATGCCCGGTTTTCCTGTGCATGGTGTATTATTAGGGATCAATAGCACTCCTAAAGCAATTAAAATAGCACTTTTTTTTAAATTGTGTAGCTACAAGTGCAAATGATTTTTAAAAAGCTGGCCTACTATTAGCGAGTGATAGCACAGACCGTGCTATTACTCATACTAACCAGCTACTTCTTTATTATAATAAACTAAATTAAAAAAATTTCACCTAAAATAGTACAATATGCTAGTCTTATAAGTCTCGGACATTTGCTATAGCTGAGCTATTTTGCTCAAGAAGTACCATTCAGCGAAGTGGTAGTGGTACTGTAGAAAATGTCATGAATACTACCATTAATAAACGTGGCAGTTGGCCTGGCTAAATAAATTGGTAAAGAGCATCAAATTCACCAACAAAAATCAGGATTGTGCATAGTATTGCGAGTAAACTTAAGTTTGTCAAGTAGCAGTGCCATTGATTTTCGAAGTAACCATTGTGCATAAGTTTAAAGTTTTAAATTTGTAAACCTCCATTTTGCCAAAGATTTTGGTCACACACACACACCACATCATGTGTGTATGTGTATTGACAATTTAAATGAACACAATTGTTTTACCTTCCCCACTTGCATGTGCAACTAAAGGCAGTGTGGACGGGGAATCTTGACCTTCCTTTGGTTTTCCAAAGCAATCTTTGGAAAAACAAAAAGTTAAGAGGTCCTTCCTGCATTGTTGGTTTGAGAGGTGGCCAATTTTTGCACTATAAGGAGTAAAATTGTTTAAATGAAGAAAAACAACAACAAAAACCAAGGACACCACAAGAGCAGACCAGGAATTTGTAATAAGTTCTAATTTTTTATTTTTTAGCTTTTGTTTTCGTCAGTCTTGTTTGATTGGTATGTCCAAGTAGCCATGTTAGCTATACAATTAAATTACATAGTTATATTTAAAAAGATATTAATTTGATGTGAACCCACTGATTATTTATTAAAATCATTTGTATTGTAATAATGAGCACCAAGGATGCGAACCCTTAGCGTTACTATACACTAACTAGCTATTACAAAGACTAAAAGAATAATTATCTGGAGTAGTATTAATATGAATATGCCAATATGTATGCTTGTGCACATCGATATATAAGGCTTGAGCAAGTCAGTATGCAACTTGTGCAATGAAACTGTAGACGTTAATGCCATCTTCATATAGAAGCTTAACATACAAGCGACACTCACGCCACCAGTAGTTTCAATGGGAAACTCCAAGCACTCTGGTAAACTGCTGAGAAAGATACAAAGAAAGCAGCAAAGAATAAAGCTAAGTGAATGCCTCTCGGTATAACTCCAGCCTCCTTACATGTGGGAAGCGCGACTAATCAGGAATCATTTTGCTTCTTGCTAGTCTGACTTGCTTGCCATACGTACAGTGTGTGCACACCTGAGTTCAATTGGTCTACACACATAACTGATGACACACAAACTATTTGGCTGACCCCTTGATTATACAAATTTCTCCCAGCAAAGTTGCCTTTTCCAGGAAGCTTGATCCAAATGGCTAATATTATTCTTATGGCAATAGTACCAATTCACAAATGGTTGTCACAAACTTTCACCACAAAATAATAATATTTCATATATAAAGCGCATGTACATATGTTTGTTAGCAAGTCTTCTGAAGTAATAATTAAAAATTGCATATGAGAAATGATGTATTTACCCGCTTTTATGTAACAATTCTGTTTGCTGCTATTAATTGCAATAAGAATCTGAAATTAAAATAATGTAGCTATCAGTTGATTAATTGCTGCAGGTTAACTCAGTCTGTCATGTTACATGCTGACTCGAATCACTCTCGGTGTGTGTTGCTGCTAACTACCTAGTGATCCTACAAAATTATTCATTGAGCAATGCTGCAACATTTAATATAGCTAGCTATGAAATTGATAACAAGAATACAACAAAAAGAAAGACACCATTTTGATGTGAACTAAAATCTACTTTGTGATACTAAAATTATGGATGTAAGACTAAAAAAAAAATTATTGCTAAAATTTTATTGGCAGGAAAAAATCCAGCAGGTTGTAGCTATTTAGCTACGTTCATTAACACATTTTAATTGTTCATTCTACAAGATGATGGAAGTTGTTTCGAAGTAGGGGGCACCATACACACCAATTTACTCTCAAGAATTATACTTGACAAAAGGTGTAATGTTGGGGCGTGGGTACAAATAAAACTAGAGTACCAAGGGTGCGAACCCTCAGCACAATATTACACAACTAAGATTCTTCGGATTACTTTAACTTCTAACTACCGAGGACATTCTCAGTTAAGAGAAAATATGCGAACCATAAGTGATCACGTGACTGCTGTATGAAGTAAACCAATGTACATGAAAAGTAAGGGTCGTTGCATCTAGCTTGCACTTGATTGGAGCTGAAGTTTCTCCATATTCACTCGGAAACTAGCTCGAACTTTTAAAAGGTGGTCCAAAGGGACTTAAATTCTCCAACTACGTCAGTTCATACTTGTTTTAAATGTTAGTTCTAGGCCGTTCATGAAATCGAATACTGACAGACAGACAAACATACTACTATAACCCTCTCACGTATGTGCGCTGAGGGTTAATTACATTCATAAGTTTGAATTCTATTGCTGTAGTTAGGAACCACAAAGTGCTTCTATTTGCAGCTTACCAGCTATAACAAGAAAAAAATGAATAGAAAATATCATATTTTATTGGTTTATATTTTTTATGTATTGTAGGAATGTATTCAGTTTCATTTAATTGAATATCAAGATAATGCAGAACATATTTTGTTGATTTATTATTCTATTATCTTTATAGTTAGTAGTAGCTACCATTTTTGGACAGAGTGATTTGGCAAGTTGTTCAGAAGGTTAGCTCTGTTCTAAAGTCACTGAACACAAAACTCCACTCTGGCAAAGAAAGTAAAACTCCACTCACACTGAAAAACAATAAATAACAATAACAAATACAATGCCATATTAACAAATTATTACCTTGATGATGAAGCTAAAGGTCAGCTCTGTTTCAGCTATGTCACATTACAAAGGTATAACATACTTGTTACAAATCTTATGCAGCAGGCCTCTTTCCAATGGCTCCTCCAACTGTCCACGCGGCTACGGCAAAGGTACTGCCAGCTAAGTATTTACCATTCAAGTGCAAATTGTACGGTAAAGGTCGTCACCCACAGAGAAGAGCATTGGCCCCGAGTTTCACTCGACAAGACATTTCCTCAATTAACGAAAGGGCTTATAAAAAGTAAGATGATGAAATTTTAATATTGAGTATAATACTAGTGGGTGCTTGAGCACAAATGGCGAGCGAGCCTTAAACTACACTATTGTTAAATGATTGATTTTAACAACTAACACTCAAGCTACTAAAATATAGTCGAGTTTTTAAATTACGTATGCGGTCACTTGCCGAAAGAAGCAACAAAATCAAGTCACGTTATTTAAAGTTTTATTTGTGACATTCTTAATAGTAGTTGTAACGCACAATACTTTCACACAACTGAACATACCTACGCAAGACTTACCTTCGTGGTTTGTCTAGTGGACAATGAATTTACAAGTTAATGCTGTTGAGTAGGGGGGTAGACTATACTTTAGGTACTACACGCGACGCGACGCGTCACGTTTTCATCGCGATTCATCACAGTGGAACACTCGCTATTCCTCTCAATTGAAAACAATTGTTTGTCATACAACAAAAACAACTTAAATATACATATAAAATGACATAATATTTTGTTTGTCATAATACACATATAACATGACATAATATGCAATGGTTTGACATAAACATGACAAAAGATAGTTATAATGGATATTGTTGTTTAATATGTTCATATATACCTAGCCTAGCCCTAGCCCTAGCCCTAACCCATCCCTTGTGTTTAGAACACATTCTTTTCGCATCATTTTTTTCACACTAGCCCAAGTACTCTCAATGTTTTGGGTGTGAGCTCTACTTTGTGGGTCAACAAGGGCTAGGGGCTAGGGCTAGGGCTAGGGTTTGTTCATGGATGCTATCCATGGTGACCGTCCCTTCTCCTTCAACAAGGGCTAGGGCTAGGGTTTGTTCATGGTGCTTGAATCGCGATGAATCGCGCGTCGCGTCGCGTGTAGTACCTAAAATATAGTCTACCCGAGTAGGGCTTATAACTGTGGCAAATAGCGACTAATCGAATAGAAATGGAGCTCCCATAAGTTTTTGCGTTTTAACTGCACCCGCAAAAGAATTCAAAGCGGTAAACAATTAAGGTGATACGGGTAATGGTCGCTAAACCGGAGGATTCTGTTTAGTGAAGTTTGGGACGGGGTCGAACGCGGAGCGAACACAAAAATACGGAGGGTCAAAGTACAAAATGACATACATACGTCCAAACATGTATATAAACTAGTGATGTGCTTGAGCACAAATGGCGAGCAAGCCTAAAGACTATACTATTTGATTTTGACTTCTAACACTGAAAGCTACTGAAAATAAGGTCCAGTTTTTAAATTTCGCATACACAGTAAAGGGATTTCAGTGCCATAGTAACAACTCTCTGCAACTGCTTGAATTGAAGGAAAACAACAACAACAAAACAATACACGTTATTGAAAAGTTTTTTCTTTAGCTAAGTAGTGGTTGTAACACACAATGCTTTGACACAACTGGACATGCACCTACACAGACTTACCTTCGCGGTAGTCTAGTGAACAATGTATTTTCAAGTAAATACTGTTGCGCACGGCTTATGACAAAGAGCGCATTGACTTACTACCGCCACTAACTCGAATAGAAATGGAAGTCCCTTAGCCCTCTCGTTCCGAATTGTTTGGACGCGCGCGGAAAAATCTAATCTTCTACCGCGGAATAGAGCATTACCGTTTTATTTTTTTAACTCGATGCTTGCTGGGAAAACCCCATACATCACTAAATAGACAGAGAGTTCAGGATTCCCCTCATTTTTTGATTGAGAAAATTGAATAATGTTTAGGCTCTCTAAAAAAATTTTTTTTCCCAAACAATTTCACTTTTCCCTAAAAAAAAAATAAAAATAGAAATAATACTGTTTGATGTATTGTATACCAATATTATATTAGTTCAACAATAAAATATGTTGTTTGTTGTGTTTGGTGCTGATTGTGATCACGTAGGAGACATCTATGAGTGTCCACAAGGAACATATGCCATGGACGTGGAGCTCCACTACAAAACAATTTCATGTACACAAAAACACAAACAACAAAGATATTTGTAATACAAACAACAAATTATTCATGATCCTATATAATTGCAACTTTATGATGTATTGTATGCGGTTTCATACAGGATTTTTGTTTGGGTGGTGGGAGGGGTGGGGCTCCGAGTGTACTTCGCCAGGTCCGGCATCTTCTCCTTCATCACTGGAAGACTCTGCTCCTGTTGCCTCATATGCGTCCTCTTCACAATCGGGTCGGTGACTGCATACACATCTGGTCCTAGTAGTACATGTGGTAAAAAAAATTAAATGTTTTTGAAAATTTGAAATTGTTAAAAAAACCACAACCCTCTTTCAAATCTCAAAACTCAATGAAATATATATATATTATAGCTAAACAGCTTTCTCTGTCAATATAGCTATAAATAAATCCTTTCCACAACAGAAGCTTGCTAGTTTTCAAGAGAAAGACAAGAGAAAGACAAGCTTATCTCGATCATCTTCTTGACTCCCATTGTCAGTAGAGTTGACGGGTCTGGTCCACCAACCCTAATACAGGGTCTCCTATAGCCCTAGATGTCGTCTCCTTCCTCTCCGCTTGATCCTGAGTCGCTAGAGTCAGTATCAAGCAAGTCTAAAATTTCCACAGCACTGTAACAGGTAGATGCCATCTTTCCAAACTGACTTCGATAAAACATTTTTTTTGCATAGTTACCTGGATCACATGACACGCTCACTTTTTTCCTATGATGTAATAAGCATTACCTAAGACTACGTAATGGGGAGGCCCCCAGTCGAACTGGCGATTATATAAAAAAAGGAGAAGACGGTAAGTCAAACCGCAAAGTCTTGGTCGGCAAAGAAGTGGCTGTTTCAATGTATTATGGAAGGCTACTGGGCTCAAGCAATTTTTCGCTGCTTCTACAAAGCTCTGGAGATGACTGGATCCATAAATGAAGCTGCTGTGAAGAAGGTAACTTTTTTTAAATTCGACGGAGAACCGATGTTTGTGTTTTTTGCCGAGGAAGAAATAAACGCAACTGCTGTGAGGTACTGTCGAAGCAGTCCTGGCTGAAAGCTATTTTAGATGTTTCTCCAATGCATTGGGCACCTGTGTATGCAATCTGAAGGTCAAAACGGTAAACAATTCAATTTCTAGGGTGATATGGTTACTGATCGATAAACCAGAAGATTCTGTTTAGTGCAATTTGGGACGGGGTCGACCACATAACTAACACAAAAACGCGAGGGTCAAAGTACAAAATGATATGCATACATCCAAACACATATATAAACTAGTGGTATGCTTGAGCACAAATGGCGAGCGAGCCTGATAGTTAGGTAACATAAAATGTTACTATTTTTAGCTTAGTTCATGCAAACACTATAATAGCAGTTATGAGATTTGATTTCAGCAAATAAATACAAAACACTCTCTTACCTGATTAATGGTAACTTTTGTAGTATCAAACATCTGCCATTCTGATAATCTCAATCACCAGTAACTCTTGAACAAGCTCTCAGCTACGATAAAAAATAAACCAGTGTTATTATTTGTAATTTTAGCCAACAAATATGGAATTACTACTTACCTCATTCTTGAGTATTGATAACTTCTGTACCAGTCACTGTTGACAACAAGCTCTTAGCTAGAAAAAGGAAAGGCCAGTGTTATTTTTGCATATTTAGCTAACAATATGGAATTACTTACTTACCTCAGCTTCCCTTGAGAAGTAGTAGCTTCCTTAGCATTAATACTACGGTATTCTGACTACCAACGGCTCTTGACAACCAACAACCGGCACTCCGTATTCCCCATAAAACGGCGAAGTTTTGAAATTAAGTCTGGAAAAGGGTCTTCAATGTCATAGTAACCGATCGAATCAACTTTTTGTTTCTTGAAAAGCAAGCGTTTTCGCCGGAATTTTCTCACACTTTGGAGCTTAAGTATAAAGTAAGGCTTGCTTAATGCTGTAGTTTCAGAATAAATTGGGGTCAAGCCTAAAAAGCCGTGTTTTTTGGAGAAAAAGTTCCCCGCGCGCGTGTTTAAAGGGCATACGTACAATCTATGCATACATATAATATATAACATATACCCGATTTTGCATTATCCACCCCTAATACCATCTCACTCGCTCGCCAACTAGTGGTGTGCTTGAGCACAAATGGTGAGCGAGCCTGATATCTAGGTATCATACGTACTATCCCACATACATACATACATATATATAACATATACCCGATTTTGCATTATCTACCCCTAATACTGTCTCGCTCGCTACGCTCGCTTGCCAACTAGTGGTGTGCTTGAGCACAAATGGCGATCGAGCCTGATAGTGTAACATAAACTAAGTATTGTTACTGTTTTAAATTAGTTCATGCAAACACTATAATAGCAGTTATGACCTTTTATTTCAGCAAACAAGTACAAAATTACTCTCCTACCTGATTTGTTAACTTTTGTAGTATCAAACATGTGCCATTCTGATAATCTCAATTACCAGTGCTATGAGAAAAAAATAAACCAATGTTATTATTTGTAATTTTAGCCAACAAATATGGAATTACTACTTACCTCAATTTCCTGAGTAGTATTGATAACTTCTGTAGTATCAAATTTAAGTTACTTTGAGCCAATCTGACTATTTGAACTTACCAGTCACTGTTGACAAGCTCTTAGCTAACATAAAGAAACGCCAGAGATATTTTTTTGCATATTTAGCTAATATGGAATTAGGTACTTACCTCAGCTTCCCTCGAGTAGTGAAAGCTTCCTTAGCATTAATACCACGGCATTCTGACTACCAATGACTCTTGACAACCAACCATCGACATTCCGTATCCACCCTATAACGGCGAAGTTTTGAAATTGAGTCTGGAAAAGGGTCTTCAATGTCATATTAATGCTGTAGTTTCAGAACAAACTGGGGTCAAGCCTAGAAAGCCGTGTTTTTTTTAAAGAAAAAAGTTACCCGCGCGCGCGTTTAAAGGGCATACGTACCATCCATCCATACATACACTAGTGATGTGCTTGAGCACAAATGGCGAGCGAGCCTAAAGACTATACTATTTGTATATGAATGATTTTGACTTCTAACACTGAAGCTACTGAAAATAAGGTCCAGTTTTTAATTTCGCATACACGGTAAAGGGATTTCAGTGCCATAGTAACAACTCTCTGCAACTGCTTGAATTGAAGGGAAAAAACAACAACAAAACAATACACGTTATTTAAACGTTTTCTTTGTGATAGTCTTTAGCTAAGTAGTGGTTGTAACACACAATGTTTTGACACAACTGGACATGCACCTACACAGACTTACCTTCGCGGTAGTCTAGTGGACAATATATTTTCAAGTAAATACTGTTGCGCACTGCTTATAACCATGACAAAGAGCGCATTGACTTACCATCCACCACTAACTCGAATAGAAATGGAAGTCCCTTAAACGGTAAACAATTCAATTTCTAGGGTGATACGGGTACTGATCGATAAACCAGAGGATTCTGTTTAATGCAATTTGGGACGGGGTTGACCACATAACTAACACAAAAACGCGAGGGTCAAAGTACAAAATGACATACATACGTCCATACATAATATATACAAATAAACTAGTGATGTGCTTGAGCACAAATGGCGAGCGAGCCTAAAGACTATACTATTTTTATATGAATGATTTTGACTTCTAACACTGAAGCTACTGAAAATAAGGTCCAGTTTTTAAATTTCGCATACACGTTAAAGGGATTAGTGCCATAGTAACAACTCTCTGCAGCTGCTTGAATTGAAGGAAAAAACAACAACAAAACAATACACGTTATTTAAACATTTTCTTTGTGATATTCTTTAGCTAAGGTGGTTGTAACACACAATGCTTTGACACAACTGGACATGCACCTACACAGACTTACCTTCGTGGTAGTCTAGTGGACAAAGTATTTTCAAGTAAATATTGTTGCGCATGGCTTATAACCATAACAAAGAGCGCATTGACTTACCACCGCCACTAACTCGAATAGAAATGGAAGTCCCTTAAGTTTTCAAGTTTTAACTGCACCCGCAAAAGAATTCTAAACGGTAAACAATTCAATTTCTAGGGTGATACGGGTACTGATCGATAAACCAGAGGATTCTGTTTAGTGCAATTTGGGACAGGGTCGACCACATAACTAACACAAAAACGCGAGGGTCAAAGTACAAATTGACATACGTACGTCCAAACATATATACAAATAAACAAACATCCCCGATTTTCGATTGTGTTACCCATGTAAGTGTCTAGCTCGCTACGCTCGCTCGCCACTTACAGGGGTAACACAATTGAATATCGGGGATGTTTGTTTATTTATATACTAGTGGTGTGCTTGAGCACAAATGGCGAGCGAGCCTAAAGACTATACTATTTTTATATGAATGATTTTGACTTCTAACACTGAAGCTACTGATAAGGTCCAGTTTTTTAATTTAGCATACAGGGTAAAGGGATTTCAGTGCCATATTAACAACTCCCTGCAACTGCTTGAATTGAAGGAAAAAAACAACAACAAAACAATACACGTTATTTAAAAGTTTTCTTTGTGATATTCTTTAGCTAAGTAGTGGTTGTAACACACAATGCTTTGACACAACTGGACATGCACCTACACAGACTTACCTTCGCAGTAGTCTAGTGGACAATGTATTTTCAAGTAAATACTGTTGCGCACGGCTTATAACCATGACAAAGAGCACATTGACTTACCACCGCCACTAACTCGAATAGAAATGGAAGTCCCTTAAGTTCAAGCTTTAACTGCACCCGCAAAAGAATTCAAAACGGTAAACAATTCAATTTCTAGGGTGATACGAGTATTGATCGCTAAACCAGAGGATTCTGTTTAGTGCAATTTGGGACGGGGTCGACCACATAACTAACACTAAAACGCGAGGGTCAAAGTACAAAATGACATACGTACGTCCAAACATATATACAAATAAACTAGTGGTGTGCTTGAGCACAAATGGCGAGCGAGCCTGATAGTTAGGTAACATAAAATGTTACAATGTTTTAGCTTACTTCATGAAACACTATAATAGCAGTTATGACATTTGATTTCAGCAAACAAATACAAAATCACTCTCTTACCTTATTAATGGTAACTTTTGTAGTATCAAACATCAACAATTCTGATAATCTCAATCACCAGTAACTCTTGAACAAGCTCTCAGCTACGATAAAAACCAGTGTTATTATTTGTAATTTTAGCCAACAAATATGGAATTACTACTTACATCATTCTTGAGTATTGATAACTTCTGTAGTATCAAATTGAAGTTACTTTGACCATCTGAATTACCTTGAATTCTTGACAAGCTCTCACCTACAAAAACAAAAGACAATCAATTTTAGCACACAAATACAAACTTACTTTCTCACCTCATTTTCTTGAGCAGTGGTAACTTTTGTAGTACCAAATTTGAGCCAATCTGACTATTTGAATTTACCAGTCACTGTTGATTAGCTCTTAGCTACAAAAAAGAAAGGCCAGAGTTAATTTTGCATATTTAGCTAACACATATGGAATTGCGTACTAATCTCAGCTTCCCTCGAGAAGTAGTAGCTTCCATAGCATTAATACTACGGCATTCTGACTACCAACGGCTCTTGACAACCAACAACCGGCACTCTCGTATCCCCCCATAAAACGGCGAAGTTTTGAAATTAAGTATGGAAAAGGGTCTTCAATGCCATAGTAACCTGTCTAATCAACTTTTTGTGTCTTGAAAACAAGCGTTTTAGCAGGAATTTTCTCATACTTTGGAGCTTAAGTATAAAGTAAGGTTTGCTTAATGCTGTAGTTTCAGAATAAACTGGAGTCAAGCCTAAATAGCCGTGTTTTTAGGAGAAAAACGTTCCCCGCGCGCGCGTTTAAAGAGCATACGTACCATTCATACATACATACATATATATAACATACATGTATACCCGATTTTGCATTATCCATCCCTAATACTGTCTCGCTCGCTACGCTCGCTCGCCAATAAACAAACATCCCCGATTTTCAAATGTGTTACCCCTGTAAGTGTCTCGCTCGCTACGTTCGCTCGCTCGCCAAATAATATATAACATATACCCGATTTTGCATTATCCACCCCTAATACTGTCTCGCTCGCTTCGCTCGCTCCCCAATAAACAGGCATCTGAAAAGCATTAACATACATTGAGAGTTTACCTGCATTGCTCAGCGTTTATATAAAAGGGCCAAACAGCACAAGCATGACAGAATGACATGGCATAAAACTAGAGGTGTAAAGCGAAGAATGGAGTGTTAGTGTACATTATTAGTGAATAGCTGTTAATAGAAGTAACAGAATACAATATGAGAGTGCTGTGAGTGTCAATGTCATAACAGTGTCTTGTGTCCCCAAACAACATAGTGTCAACTACGAGTGATCAATATAGTCCATTCACTCCTCCTATACCTAGTGAACGGTCCTCATCTTCTTCACCCAGTGAACGTAATGTACACTATGAAATAGATTCTACTCCTAGAGATACTTTTATGTGAGTGTGATAGAAACTTAAATTTCACAGGTTTATATGTAATTTTCACAAATTGCAGGTTTGATGATTACATGCCAAAACCTAAAACTTCTTGGCAAAGACCATCTTGCATTTCTAAACTAAACCTTCAATTGGATGAGTCCTGCAACCTACCATCTACTGCAAGTGATCTATGTGGACCATTCACTCCGCCAATACCTAGTGAATGATCCTCATCTTCTCCTCAATTTGTGAATAATTATTGTGGGCCATTCACTCCACCAACACCGAGTGAATGGTCCCAACCTTTTTCTTTTAAACTCAACCATCTCCTCTTTCTGAATCGAAGCAATGTCATGTGCCGCTTGACACTATATAGTCTATGTCTAGTTTGAAATATTGGGGGAGATAAATCAACTGGGTTGATTATTACTTTTGATAATGACCAATTGAATTATTAAAAACTTAATGAGTTATTTTTGAAAGGGGTTTGGAGGTTGAAAATGACCCTATACTTGGTAGAAGTTGATTTATTTTCTCAGCCTTCTCATATTTTAATAAAAGTATTCTCTCTCCTTCCCAACTTTTTAAAATATAGATCAATAACAATTTCAGTGGTGTAAACCTTAGTCTGTTGAGTGTGAGATCTAAGTACTACTACTTGGGGCAGGTGGATAAGTGAATAAGGCTTTTACACAGTAGTCATTCTATACCAACTCGATTCTAGCAGTGAGCATGAATATACAAAACTATACAGGTTGGTTGTGGGTTGGTTGATGGCTGCTGATTACTATGGCATTGAAAACCCTTTACCAGACGTAATTTCTAAGGGTGGGTGTTGTTGTGTAAATCCACTAGTGATAATGGATTGCCCTCTGTAGCTGGGTTGTAAGGCCAGCTATGCGCAAAAATAGCTCAGTCAAACTTAACTAAAACTATCTTTAGGAGAAAAAAACAGAGAGAGTGAAATGATGCAATGTTCTAGTTTAAATAGTGGGAAGAGGAAAGGTGAGCATGAGTGGAGAATATACATGGAAAAGAAGTGTTTGCATGAACATGTGTGTATAACTGTTTCACAAATTAAATAAATCGCATAATGATACAGAATGAATGGAGAGTAGGGTGACTGTTAATGGATCAATGTTTATTTAGCTGCAGGAGGAGGTGACTAGCAGGTGTGGTGTGAGCAGGGAAATGTAGTGAATAGGTGAGAAGTGGGTAAAGTTTGTAAAGTAATGTGAGGCTTCAACAGGTGTGAGTCCAGATGCTAGGGAAGAGCAGGACAGAGACAGAGACTCATAGCAGTTGCTTGCTTTCTGCGTTAGTTGGCTAGTTGTGGTGTGCATTATTAGCGTATCATTGTGTGTTGAGTCTGAGCATGCGTGAGTGCCCATAAACTGGGTGCACACGTGTTCAGATTCATCTTTTTGCTAATTATAAGATTGTACTAACATTCAACAACTCTGTCTCAAGTCAGTAACGGTAGCGGGGAGCTTTCACCTGTTCCCTATGCGTCATGAACAGTTGAGAGTTGCAAAGAACTGGTGGCAGCGTTACTTCTGGAGGACTGGTTCACCGAGGAACGCTCTTATCAGCGCTGTTTGGCCCAGGTCTCCATCTATTCCCCCTTCTGGAAGAAGCGTCTCTACAGAGGGTTTGCTGCTAAGTGCAACTGGCTGGTGGTTGTGAGTCTGCAACTGGTAGTCACAAAATGCCTTTCACTTCTGGGAGAAAGCTGAAGATGTTAACTAAAATTACAAAAATAACTCTGGTCTTTTTTTTGTTGTTGTCTAGAGTTACTGGTATACAGAAGGTCAGAATGTCATAAATTTGATACTACAGAAGTTACCACTAAAGAAATTTAGACAAGAAAGTAGCTTAGTATTTATTTGCTAAAATTAATGGTGAACTGCTATATATAAAACCCACTTTTGTCATATGGAAATGGAAGCTTTATTCAGGTAATATACATCACATAACAATATTGTAGTTTTATGTAACCTAAATATGCAGGTTTGCTGGATATTTGTGCATAAGTACCTAGATATCTAGAGAGATATTATTAGGGGTGGCAACTTAAAAATCTGGTATATTATATGTTCCAGAAGTATATAATTTATTCCACCTTAAATATCTTCACAATGATATCTTTAGGTACATGACCTGTGGATATTTCTTGGTTGTTATGGTTGTTATTTCACACAGTACTGTGAAAGCTCATTACCCTTGTAGTTATAGCAACCAGCAAAACTTGTCACTTTCCTGATTGTTACAGCTACCTTCCTCTTGTGTAGCTACTCAACCAGGTTAGAGCAGGGACCACAGGTAGCCCCTACAACTAAGTTTACCTGTGAGATACCCAGTCCTCTAAGTACTAACTACAGCAGTGGAGTTATCTAGTGTGGAATAAACCACGTATTACATACTTCAGAGTGATATGGCTAGATATTTCACTTTCAGGCTTTATTTTCACTCAGCTTCTGGCTCTTGAATGCCAAAACATCTTTCTATACTACACACACGCTTCATGAATTCACTTTCTCAAAGTAGTTTTTTTTAATTTAAAGCCAATATCATCAATCTAAACAGCAAAATCAAAAATATCTAACATATCATATTATCTAGCTATTATAAAACACAAGAGCTACCAATATTTTAGTTCACATAATTAATCTATTGAAGATAGTTCAAAATCCAGTCCATCGAGTTCTTGATATTTACTGATCGTCGTTTTCAATACTACGAAGATTGTCATTAGGAAAGCCCATAGCTTCTGGAGTGGAATAATTGTCTGGACCTAGAGTCCTAAACGGGCCTGCAAATTCAGGTTGTGTGAAAAGCTTCCAGCGACCTCCACTGATGATAATGGACGATGCTCCCCCAACATCAATATGAGCTGAAGAGTCTGACAGAGGTTGTTCTCTGCCACAGTAGTCGTTGTGCTGATAGACTGTGACTCCCTCACTTCCAAAACTGTTCACTTTTCGAATACTTGCTGGAGGAAACTTAAAATCAATGGCTCCTGAGTTTCCCTGCGTCAAGATTTGCACATTGTCTTTTCCCCAGCAGCCGGGATTGTAACCAGGAAAGCGATAAGCAATCCACTGTCCTTTATCTACCACAGCTGAGTTATAATGACTTTTTAGACTGGCTTCATTTTTCATCAAGACACTCTTTAAACCAGTTCCATCATTCTCTGTAAAGAGCACTATTTTGGCTGCCATGGTTCTTTTTCTGTACTTCTGTTTTTTACCTTGTTGCTGAATTTGAGGAGTAGCACAGGATGAAGATAGGCAAAATGATTGCCTCTTTATATACTCACGAATTTGCAAATTTTTTTTTACATATTGCCAGTGTATTCATCACTGTGGTTTAGACGGAATCCTGCAAATGAATTCAATGGAGATAATCTATTTGTAGAGTTTCACTTACTGGTAGAGTAAATTTGATAATTGAGTTCCCTGTAGTGGGAAGGAAACCTCTCTGTAATCCCCATTAATCATTGGAAATCTGATAATTTTGTGACAGGTGCTGCCATATATGAAGGTTCTAAGAATATTTGCTTATGTGTGGTCAAGTATTTTAGTCAATATTTAAGGATTAAGAGGAATGATAAAATATTTTGAGCACAATTATGAAGCTATAGTTATGGCAAAATTGTATGCATAGCTCACTTGTCATTTGTGTGCTGAAGCACACCACATGTGAGGAATAAGTTTGAAAAGCACTAGAACTAGGTTAGTTATACTCCATTCGACTTGTCCAGGAATTATGGCAAGCCATGACAAAAAAGTCAAGAAATTTTAAAATTTTGGGAAGATCCTGATAATTGCAAATCAATACGTGCACAAAAAACGAAACAAAAAAACTTAGCATTTGAGCAACTCGTTAAGGATCACTTTAAAAAGATTGTGTTCCTTCCAATGATATTGAGTCTAAAATTTGTAAAATCCTACATAGTGATTCAACTAAGCCTACTGAACATGATGCGGATAAGCCTGCAATGGAAGTCATGAAGCCTTCACAAGCAGCCTACACTACCTGAATCATTTGAGCCAACTGAATCTAAATCTAAAGTTGATAAACCTGCTTGCAGTCTGACAAGTCATTTGAAATGGAATCTCTCAAATCTGCAGTACCCCAACCATTAAAACCCTACTAAATCCGACTGGATAAAATGGAAAGTTGTCGAACCTACTACTGTGTGCTCTACAGATGACATTTATTCTTTTGTAAACCCCATTATTTTGTAAGTATTAAATGACGACGATATAGTCCATGAACCCTACAAATGTATAGGAAAACTGTTCTTTTTTTAGATTAGATACTACTGGGGATGATGATGAAGAGAGATTTGCTCACTACTGCTTTTTATGTCGGCGGTAACAAAATCCTCACTGTGGCTCACGTTTTGATTGGAGTGATCAAAGCTTCCGTAATATTCCCATGCAACCAAGCTAGAGGTTATATTTGTTCCTGCCGCCGTGAGTTCGCGGTATGATTACAAAAGGATTCTCTTCGGTCATCGCGCCCGGAATGTTCGCAAATTTGATGGTTAGCTACACCACGCCCACCGTAAAGTATAGTAGAGATGACCCTCTTTATGATATATGCTCTGCAGAAATCGTCCCTTGGGGAAGAAAAGGTTGGAGTGGTAATTATACCGATGAAATAGGGAGTGCCATCGGCTCTCCCCAATATATCGCAGGAGAAATAAAATGTATGATGCAGTGGTGGCGGAAGCATTTTTTCATTGGTCAGGCAAATTCATACCTTCTATTTGCATAACTAAAACAATGTTATTAAAATTTTTAATTAAAAAAAATAGAAGAAAATTAATGATTAGCTCGAGTTAAAATGATCAAAAAAAATCTTGTTTACCTTTCATTTTTGCGAACTCCGCTTCGGGAATTTAAATGACTTCTCTGGACGATACTGCTCTCCGGGTAAGCTACCGCTGGAGTCACCACAGGATGATGATTGTTACCACACTACTCACGATCGCAAAGAGCGCTGAGTTCAATATCTTATGGGTGTGATTCCTATAACAGGGCATAGAAGTAATTGCACTATCGTGTCGAGGGGTAAGTTAATGCTTTATTTCGTTGGGACAAAAAGGGAAAAGAGTTTTAACTGTTTGCTCCTGGATTGGTCCGGCGGCTGCCGGGTCTGCCGGGCCGGTTCTGCCACCCCTGTGATGTTAATGAGCAACTTGAGAACAGTTTCATAGAGTTATCTGAGTTGGTCGAAGTGGGCGATATGATAGAATGAAAAATCCTTCTAGAATCATTGGATATGCATTTTGTCCTGCAAATGTTGACCTAAAGATGTGTGTATTGCACGTATAACCGTTCTGAGCATAATTGTTATTTGGCTACAGAAGGTGCACCAAAGGGAATGAGTGGAGGACCCTGGATATCGCATACTCAGAAAATACAAGCTTTTGGAATACAAGCCTCAACAGCATTTGAAGAAGTTAACCAAGGGAAAAAAAGGGGTGTACGTTCATGTTCTCCAACTGAAGATATTGCAGAACATCTTCAAGTACTATTCCATAGTTTGCTTGATTTATAGACGTTTTTGTATTGTTATTATTTCTATTTTGAGCTTTTTTAAAAGGAAGAAGTCAAATAATGTGTAGTTAATTCCTCATGTGTAGTCTCATTACCAAACAGCTAACATGGGAAAGGGTCTGGTGACACAGCAGCATTTAAATGTAGAGGTCACATTTTATATTTCAATGATATTCTCCATATGCAAAAATCTGTGGCCTTGTTTACCAGTTTGAAACCTCCAGAATAGCTCAATATTCTTTTAATTCGATCCAACCACGTCTAAAAAGTCCCCCAACATACAGACAGCTATATACAATCAACCATATATATATATATATATATTTATTGCAGCTTTGATATTTTTACTTGAATATTTCCGCATCACGCGAGCGTTCTGTATTCTCCCATATTGTACGGTTTATATTGTACGCTCCTTGTAGCGCGCGCGTAGCGAGTAAAATCAATGGAAATTGTATTGTAACCGGTTGAGAAAAATTTCAAAGAAGCAATAAATCACTTATCACACTCGTCGTACAATATGGGAATGATATTTTACTCTCACGCCACATTTTCACTCGCCTTTGGCTCGTGAAAATATTTTGCGTGCTCGTAAAATATTTTCCCATATTGTACTCTGACTCGTGCTATAAGTATTATATATTATATATACCACGCTAGATATCTCCACAATGATATTATTAGGTAAGTGACCCTTGAGATATCTCACGATATCACAAAGTGTTATCTCATGGCTGCATTGCGCAAGCTCATTACCAGAGTAGTTATAGCAACCTGGCCTGGCTACAAGTTTTCTGGGTTTTTACAGCAACCTTTACTCTAGTGGAGCCTACCCAGCCAGGTTAGAGCAGCTGCTATAATATCAGCTGGGGTTGTGGGGAGCCCCTAGTGAGTTTTAGCCAACTTTACACAGTGAGTTACCAAAAAAAACATCTACTCCAGTGAAGATATCTAGTGTGGAATTAGCCACTTATTACACTCGTCAGAGTGATATGGCTAGATGTTTCACTCTGAGGCTTTATTTTCACTCGCCTTTGGCTTGTGAAAATAAATTAGCCTGCTCGTGAAATATTTCACCACATCACACTCTTACTCATGTAATAAGTACTATATTATATATATATATATAATTATATACATTACTAATTTGATACAGGATAATTTCGCAAGTCTGTTGGCTTAGAACCTACAGGATGGCTGCAGGCACGAGCGTAATATGGCCAATCAGACGAGTGATATTCTATGGTATCCAGTGAGTAATAAATTTATTTGATTATGTACTGCTCACGTGTGAATACCATAGCAATGAGTTTCTAGTGGAATAAACACTAAGACGTAATAACCCAACGCGATAACTCTGAATGCAGGTGATATGGGAAAGTATTGCCTTAAGCCACATCCTGTTTGAATTTCCTATACAATAAAGTAGAATAGCTGAGTGTAGCTCCTACCACTGTGTGTATGCATGCGTGCATGTGTGTGTGCGTGTGTGTGTGTGTGTGGTGTGTGTGTGTGATGATAACCCCTCAGGATAGTATCTAACTATATATCCTGAGCAGTTGAATTAGCACTGTCGATGGCAAACGCTACTCTTCTTTTCTCCATTTCAGCCCACCATTTTCCTAACATTTTTTAATATTTCCCCTTCTACATTATGACGCTGATGACTTATTTCTTAATCATGTGATATTGTTTCAGTTTTTTTTTGTGCGCTAAGTTGCTGTAATATTATGGTCACTGGGAAAGTTGTTAGCAAAAACTGGCAGCCATCATTTTCCACTCGTCGCAAAATATGTTACCAGTACGCCTTCCATACTCAAACTCCTCGTTATGTTGTAATACCTCGATGTAATATCATCACATGATATTATGACATGACATTATGACATAATGTATCTGTCTGTATCTTAATTGAGTGTAACCCATGTCAAGACAATTACAAGATTATCAGGGATATGCAGGTTATGGGCTAAGGTAAATAAACGTATTTTTCAGTGGTGTGTGTGTGTGTGCCTGGCTGTCATCCTGAAGTTTGATCGAATTCTTTGGTTTTAGTGGCTAACATGCCTCAAATTACTTTGGCCTCCAAATTTGGAAATGTTCATTACAGGCTGTTTCTCCAGCACATCCTTGCCAGAGAAGATAAATGTGATGCTGCAAAAGTATCTAAGTTAATAGTAGTTAGCCACAAAAGGCAATTGAAACTTCAGAAGATGTTAAAAATTTCTTGGAAACAGGACACTTTCAAGGCGCTGTCACATCATGGCCACTACTCAGATAACCATCACAGTAAGACAGACATCAATATTTATGAGTGTGATTTTTTCTAACTTAAAATTTACTTAATCTTTAACTTGGCTATGCTAAAAATATGATACAAAATGCCTATCTTTAGAGTCTAGTGCGACTAGTTCGCAAGCCAAGCCCTTTACCTAACCCACCTGCATATTTTAAGTGAGTAACACTAACTCAATAATTTGCCCTCAGCTGGCCACAATGTCTCATTCCCATAGTTAGCAAGGATCACTATGATATCATAGTGTTATACTGATTTCTAAAAAAACAGCTTTTGAATGAGTCAGGCACGGAATTGGGAGGGGGGGGGAGGGGCTTACGCTGCAATATTATGTACTCTCATGTAATTGTGAACACTTTTATAATTAATGAATGTACTGTTTAAGTAATTTTCTCATTAATTTATGTATTGTAGGGCAGTTGTACTCAAGAGTTGGTGAAGAATGCATATAAATCTTGGCTGGGTATAACATTGTTTTAAATGATCTAGGATATTGATAGAATAATGGTGCCATAACATTAATATTAGGTAATTACGAAGGCACAGCAGATTTAAACTGTATTTCTGTTGATTCAGTACTAATTTCAATAATAATAATAATATAATAATAAATATTATTATATTTATTATTATTATATTATTATTATTAGTAGTACCTTGTTATTTTTATCATTATGGTTACAATTATTATTATTTTTATACTAATAATTGTTATAATTAATATGTGTCATGCTAATCATAGGAGCTCGCCAAATTTGTCAGGACATCTGTTCTGATGATAAAATAATTGATTAATGTTGCTCTAATACAATATCTTGTAAATAGCCATAGGTGTTGGGGAATGTCTTCATGCCACTGGCAGTAACACTGATATATATTGACCAAAATAGTTATCAAGACTAATAGTCAAGTTGCAGCACGTGTAGTGAGATATATTAGTGTGGGTAGGTGATGGTGAGTCTATTTGTTTGAATTTGGTAGGGCTGAGAGTAGTGGGTGGAACATTGTTGTTTTAGTAAACCAAGGCGTGAATATTGTCAGCAGCTCAGAGCTTATTCAATCTTATTTGATGCTCTGTGAACACCCTAGAGAGAATAAGGGAATATTTATACATAGTGGTGAAAAAAAGGACTGGTATGTCTCGCCCACTGATAATAAATAAATTCACATGCAAGTGTGTGCGAACTGACACTATTCATTCCGTGTTTGTCAAGTCTGATTTTTTTATGCAATTTTCTCATTAATTTATGTGTTGTAGGGCAGCTGTACTCAAGAGTTGGTGAGGAATGCATGTAAATCTTGGCTGGGTATAACATTATTGTTTTAAATGATATAGGATATTGATAGATTAATGGTGCCATAAAATATTAGGTAGTAATGATGGCACAGCAGACTTAAACTGAATTTTGTTGATTCAGTATTAATTTCAATAATAATAATAATTATTATAATATTTATTATTATTGTTATTATTATTATATTATTATTATAGTGTTATTTTTATTATTTTTATTACAATTATACTAATAATCGTTACATTTAATATGTCTCATGCTAACCATACGAGCTTGTCAAATTTGTAAGGACATCTGTTCTGATGATAAAATAATTGAATGTCTCTCTAATGGAATATCTTGTAAAGTCATAGGTGTTGGGTAATGTCTTCATGCCACTGGGTAATACCAATATATATTGACCAAAATAGATATCAAGACTAACAGTCAAATTGTTGCATGTGTAGTGAGATATATTAGTGTGGGTAGGTGAAGGTGAGTCTATTTGTTAGAATTTGGTAGGGTGTATAAGTGTGCTAATGGGGCTGAGAGTAGTGGGCGGAACATTGTTGTTTTAGTAAACCAAGGCGTGAATATTATCAGCAGCTCAGACCTTATTCAATCTTATTTGATGCTCTGTTGACACCCTAGAGGGAATAAGGGAATACATTTATACATAGAGGTGAAAAATAAGGACTGGTATGTCTCGCCCACTGACAATAAAAAAATTCACATGTAAGTGTGTGTGAACTGACACTATTCATTCCGTGTTTGTCAAGTCTGATTTTCTTAAAGTAGCACACACACACACACACACACATGAACACACCTATTAATACATATAATCAATACACTAATGCATGTATACTTTTAAAACTTGTTGAAGGAGCTTGGATCATGTAATAATGTTGGCATACTCCAAAAAGTTTTTGGACATCTACTGTAGCACTCTACTCCAAAATTTCTAATGTAATACCATTGTAGCTACTATCCTAGCTTACCTCCTTAGAATTACAAATAGTGCAGTACGTGAGTAAAACACATCAAAATTTGAATGTACCATTTTTGAAGTTGTAGTGTGCAGGGGTGGTTCCAGCGCTAGTGATGTGGAGGGGCCCAAATATATTTAGGTCAATAGTTATGAAATTTATTTTAAATATATAATGAGTTGGACATTTATTAAATAAGGAGCATAAATTAGCAATGAAAATGGTACATGGAAGCGCTGTCTTCATAAGAGAAGAAGTTAAACTGGCCAGAAACACTCAATGGTATACATTTTTAACTTGAAACTTCACTTCTTTCAAATAAACGGTGCAGTATGCCAGAACCTGTGGTAATAAAGTGATTCAGTAGAATACCACAAAACCCGCCCGCAACTCGATTCAATTTACTCTCAGTGAATTGACTATTGTACGTGACTGCACAATTTGAAAGAACGTGTATCAATTAACTGTAGCAGCTAGCTAATACCGTAGATAGGGATCATAATAATTATGTTTGCATCTTTTAAAGATTGACATCAAATTGTCAGCTATTATTTTTTATAATTTAAAAAATGCAACATAGCAATATCAGGAAATGATTAAAAAAAAAAAAACACAGCCAGAGTTTAAAAAAAAAAAAAATATGAAGCTACGTACTTACCTCAGCTTCTTCCCAGTAATGGTGGCTTCCTTCGTTTTAATATTTAGCCACTCTGGCTACCAATGACACCTGACCACCAACAAGTGGCATTTAGTAACCTCCAAAAATGATGAAGTTTTGAAATTACGTTGGGAAAATGGTTTTCAATGCAATAGTAACTTTCGCAGTAACTTTTTGGGACTTGAAAAAAAGTGTTTCGAAGAAATTATCTCACAATTTGGAGCTCAAGTTTCAAGTAAGACTTGCATAATGCTGTAGTAGTATCAGAAAAAAGTGGAGTAAAGCCTAAAAAGCCGTGTTTTTAGAAGATAAATGGAACCCACACGCGTTTAAGGAGCATACATACCATCCACACATACATAATATACTAGTGATGTGCTTGAGCATAAATGGCGAGCGAGCCTAAAGACTATACACGGTATAGGGATTTCAGTGCCATAGTAACAACTCGCTTTAGGTTCCTATCTATGGTACTAGCTAGTTGCTACACATGTTCAAATTGTGCAAGAGTCGCATACAATAGTCAGTTCACTGAGAGTAAATTGAATCGAGTTGCGGGCAGGTTTTGTGGTATTCTACTGAATCACTTTATTACCACAGGTTCTGGCAGAACTGCTGTGGGGAAACAACCAGAGTAGGCTGCCACCAGAGTGTACAACTCAACAGTTAGTCTAGCTATTCAAAGCTTTACAGCAGCTCCCAAGACAGATTTCTCAATTCTGTTTAAGTTTTGCTGTAATTAAGAATTCACTGAAAAGCATGAACATACACTGAGAGTTTACCTGCATTGCTGAGCGTTTATATAGAGGGGCCAAACAGCACAAGCATGACAGAATGACATGGCATAAAACAAGAGGTGTAAAGTAGAAGTATGGGAATGGAATGTTAGTGTACATTATTAGTGAATAGCTGATAATAGAAGTAACGGAATACAATATGAGTGTGCAGTGAGTGTCAATGTCATAACAGTGTCTTTGAGAAATGTGGTAATTATACCACAACTGCACCCTTTATTTGATAGAAGTGAATTCGAGTTGAAAATATATACCATTGAGTGTTTCTGGCCTGTTTAGCTTCTTCTCTTATGAAGACAGTGTTTCCATGTACCATTTTCATTGCTCAAGCTATAGTGATGCCTGATTAAAAAAGCTCCATTGGTGCTTCATATACTGTCTATAATTTATCACACCAGGAGGCCAGCCCCACCCCCTTCCAAACAAGTCTATGGAAACAGTATAATGCACAAGGGTACAGGAATTTTTTATGCATGCTAATTTATGCTCCTTATTTAATAAATGTCCAACTCATTATATATTTAAAATAAATTTCATAACTATTGACCTAAATATATTTGGGCCCCCCCACATCACTAGCGCTGGAACCACCCCTGCACAGTACAACTTCAAAATGGTACATTCAAATTTTGATGTGTTTTACTCACGTACTGCACTATTTGTAAATCTAAGGGGGTAAGCTAGGATAACATTAGAAATTTTGGAGTAGAGTGCTACAGTAGATGTCCAAAAACCTTTTGGATTATGCCAACATTATTACATTCTTACATGTTCCTAGCTGCTTCAAAAGTATAGATTCATTAGTGCATTGATTATTATATAGGTGTGTTCATGTGTATGTTTGTGTGTGTGTGTGTGTTACTTTAAGAAAATCAGACTTGACAAACACGGAATGAATAGTGTCAGTTTGCACACACTTGCATGTGAATTTTTTTATTATCAGTGGGCGAGACATACCAGTCCTTATTTTTCACCACTATGTGTAAATATTCCCTTATTCCCTCTAGGATGTCCACAGAGCATCCAATAAGATTGAATAAGGTCTGAGCTGCTGACAATATTCACGCCTTGGTTTACTAAAACAACAATGTTCCGCCCACTACTCTCAGCCCTACCAAATTCAAACAAATAGACTCACCTTCACCTACCCACCCTAATATATCTCACTACATGTGCAGCAATTTGACTATTAGTCTTGATAACTATTTTGGTCAATATAAATCGGTGTTACTGCCAGTGGCATGAAGACATTCCCCAACACCTATGGCTATTTACAAGATATTGTATTAGAGCAACATTCATCAATTATTTTATCATCAGAACGATGTCCTTACAAATTTGACAAGCTCCTATGGTTAGCATGAGACATATTAAATGTAACAATTATTAGTATTAAAAATATTAATTGTAATAAAAATAATAAAAATAAGACGGTAATAATAATATAATAATAATAATGTTAGTAAAAATAATAATAATAATAACAATAATAATAAATATTATAATAATATTTATTATTATTATTATTATTATTATTATTATTAAAATTAGTACTGAATCAACAAAAATTCAGTAGCCTGCCGAGCGAGCCTGCCTAGGCTACATAAAACTACAATATTGTTACATATACTTGAGCTTAGTTCATGCAAAAATGTATGTAGTAGTAGATCATTAATATTACCAATCAAATATAGAATTACTATCTTACCTCAATTTCCTGAATAGTGATAGCTTCTGTAGTATCCAATTTAAGCCATTTTGACTGCCTCAATTACCAGTAACTGGTGAACAAGCTTCCAGCTCTACAAAAAAAAAAACACAGCCAGAGTTTTAAAAAAAAATAAATATGAAGCTACGTACTTACCTCAGCTTCTTCCAAGTAATGGTGGCTTCCTTCATTTTAATATTTAGCCACTCTGGCTACCACTGACACCTGACCACCAACAAGCGGCACTTAGCGACCTCCAAAAATGACGAAGTTTTGAAATTACTTTGGGAAAATGGTTTTCAATGCCATAGTAACTTTCGCAGTAACTTTTTGGGACTTGAAAAAAAGTGTTTCGAAGAAATTATCTCACAATTTGGAGCCCAAGTTTCAAGTAAGACTTGAATAATGCTGTAGTATCAGAAGTGGAGTCAAGCCTAAAAAGCCGTGTTTTTAGCAGAAAAATGGAACCTGCACGCGTTTAAGGAGCATACATACTATCCACACATACATACCATCCACACATACATAATATACTAGTGATGTGCTTGAGTGTAAATGGCGAGCGAGCCTAAAGACTATACTATTTTTATATGAATGATTTTGACTTCTAACACTGAAGCTACTGAAAGTAAGGTCGAGTTTTTAAATTACAACATACACAGTATAGGGATTTCAGTGCCATAGTAACGGCTCACTTTAGGTCCCTCTCTATGGTATTCTAGTTGCTACACGCGTTCAAATTGTGCAAGAGTCGCATACAATAGTCAGTTCACTGAGAGTAAATTGAATCGAGTTGCGGGCGGGTTTTGTGGTATTCTACTGAATCACTTTATTACCACAGGTTCTGGCAGAACTGCTGTGGGGAAACAACCAGAGTAGGCTGCCACCAGAGTGTACAACTCAACAGTTAGTCTAGCTATTCAAAGCTTTACAGCAGCTCCCAAGACAGATTTCTCAATTCTGTTTAAGTTTTGCTGTAATTAAGAATTCACTGAAAAGCATGAACATACACTGAGAGTTTACCTGCATTGCTGAGCGTTTATATAGAGGGGCCAAACAGCACAAGCATGACAGAATGACATGGCATAAAACAAGAGGTGTAAAGTAGAAGTATGGGAATGGAATGTTAGTGTACATTATTAGTGAATAGCTGATAATAGAAGTAACGGAATACAATATGAGTGTGCTGTGAGTGTCAATGTCATAACAGTGTCTTTGAGAAATGTGGTAATTATACCACAACTGCACCCTTTATTTGATAGAAGTGAATTCGAGTTAAAAATATACACCATTGAGTGTTTCTGGCCTGTTTAGCTTCTTCTCTTATGAAGACAGTGTTTCCATGTACCATTTTCATTGCTCAAGCTATATTGATGCCTGATTAAAAAAGCTCCATTGGTGCTTCATATACTGTCTATAATTTATCACACCAGGAGGCCAGCCCCACCCCCTTCCAAACAAGTCTATGGAAACATTATAATGCACAAGGGTACAGGAATTTTTTATGCATGCTAATTTATGCTCCTTATTTAATAAATGTCCAACTCATTATATATTTAAAATAAATTTCATAACTATTGACCTAAATATATTTGGGCCCCTCCACATCACTAGCGCTGGAACCACCCCTGCACAGTACAACTTCAAAATGGTACATTCAAATTTTGATGTGTTTTACTCACGTACTGCACTATTTGTAAATCTAAGGGGGTAAGCTAGGATAACATTAGAAATTTTGGAGTAGAGTGCTACAGTAGATGTCCAAAAACCTTTTGGATTATGCCAACATTATTACATTCTTACATGTTCCTAGCTGCTTCAAAAGTATAGATTCATTAGTGCATTGATTATTATATAGGTGTGTTCATGTGTATGTTTGTGTGTGTGTGTGTTACTTTAAGAAAATCAGACTTAACAAACACGGAATGAATAGTGTTCAGTTTGCACACACTTGCATGTGAATTTTTTTATTATCAGTGGGCGAGACATACCAGTCCTTATTTTTCACCACTATGTGTAAATATTCCCTTATTCCCTCTAGGATGTCCACAGAGCATCCAATAAGATTGAATAAGGTCTGAGCTGCTGACAATATTCACGCCTTGGTTTACTAAAACAACAATGTTCCGCCCACTACTCTCAGCCCTACCAAATTCAAACAAATAGACTCACCTTCACCTACCCACCCTAATATATCTCACTACATGTGCAGCAATTTGACTATTAGTCTTGATAACTATTTTGGTCAATATAAATCGGTGTTACTGCCAGTGGCATGAAGACATTCCCCAACACCTATGGCTACTTACAAGATATTGAATTACAGCAACATTCATCAATTATTTTATCATCAGAACAGATGTCCCACAAATTTGACAAGCTCCTATGATTAGCATGAGACATATTAAATGTAACTATTATTAGTATAAAAAACAATAATTGTAATAAAAATAATAAAAATAAGACGGTAATAATAATATAATAATAATAATATTAATATTAGTAAAAAAATAATAATAGTAACAATAATAATAAATATTATAATAATTTATTATTATTAGTATTATTATTAGTATTATTATTGAAATTAGTCCTAAATCAACAAAAATTCAGTTTAAGTCCGCTGTGCCATCGTAATTACCTAATATTTTATGGTACCATTAATTTATCAATATCCTATATCATTTAAAACAATATGTTATACCCAGTCAAGATTTATATGCATTCCTCACCAACTCTCGAGTACAGCTGCCCTACAACACATAAATTAATGAGAAAATTGCATAAAAAAATCAGACTTGACAAACACGGAATGAATAGTGCCAGTTCACACACACTTGCATGTGAATTTATTTAATATCTGCAGTGGGCGAGACTTATTTTTCACCACTATGTGTAAATATTCCCTTATTCCCGCTAGGCTTTCCAGAGCATCAAATAAGATTGAATAAGCTCTGAGTTGCTAACAATATTCACACCTTGGTTTACTAAAACGACAATGTTCCACCAACTACTCTCAGTCCATTAGCACACTTATACACCCTACCAAATTCTAGCAAATAGACTCACCTTCACCTACCCACACTAATATATCTCACTACATGTGTAGCAATTTGACTATTAGTCTTGATAACTATTTTGGTCAGTATCGATCAGTGTTACTGCCAGTGGCATGAAGACATTCACCAACACCTATGGCTATTTAAAAGATATTCTATTAGAGCAACGTTCAATTATTTTATCATCAGAACAGATGTCCTTACAAATTTGACAAGCACCTTGGTTCGCATGACAATTATTAGTATAAAAAATAATAATTGTAACCATAATAATAAAAATAACACAGTAATAATAATAATAATAACAATAAGGATAATAATATAATAATAATAATAAATATAATATTTATTTTTATATTATTATTATTGAAATCAGTACTGAATCAACAAAAATACAGTTTAAGTCTGCTGTGCCCTCATAATTACCTAATATTATATGGCACCATTATTCTATCAATATCCTAGATCATTTAAAACAATACGTTATACCCAGCCAAGATTTATATGCATTCCTCACCAACTCTTGAGTACAGCTGCCCTACAATACATAAATTAAGGAGAAAATTATTTAAACAGTACATTCATTAATTATAAAAGTGTTCACAATTACATGAGAGTACATAATATTACAGTGTAAGCCCCCCCCCCCCCCCCTCCCAATTCCCCACCTGACTCATTCAAAAGCTGTTTTTTTAGAAATCAGTATAACACTATGATATCATAGTGATCCTTGCTAACTATGGGAATGAGACATTGTGGCCAGCTGAGGGCAAAATTATTGAGTTAGTCTTACTTACTTAAAACTATGAAGGTGCGTTAAGTAATGGGTTTGGCTTGCGAACTAGTCGCATAAGATAACAAATAGCTCTATTTGTAGCTTTCTCCAATCATTTTTCCTTTCTTTTAATGTTGCTACGAACTATATCAACTCTTACCCTCGAATACATTTTTGTACGGGAATACCAGGAATTATATTAAATTTATTGTACTCAATGACAAACGTGGTCGCTCGGGTAACGGGCTATAAGAGCTGTTTATTGGTATCTGTTTCAACTGCAACAACAAAGTAAGCTTACATTAAACAGAAAACGAGAAATTAATACATAGCACTAGTGATGTGCTTGAGTACAAAAGGCGAGCGAGCCAGTGCACAAACGAAACACTTCAAAATAATCTATCATTCCATTTCTAAAAGTATAGCAAAGTATGTAGCCTTTGTGACCATTATATACTATAGCTAACAAATGCAGAACCACTTTCTTACCTGAATTTCCCGAGTACTGGTATTTTCTGTAATCTCTAATATATGTCATTCTGACCATCTGAATCATCAGTATCTTTCAACAATAAGCACTCATAACTACTAAAAACGGCAGATTTTTTATTATGTCTGGTAAAGGGTTTCAATACCATAGTAACTATTCGCCATAAAATTTTGCAAAAACAACAACAGAATTTCTAAAAAAATACTGCACAGTGTTGAGTATAACAGTAAGTTTTTAAGACCTAAGTGCGTCTTTTGACATTCAGAAATGACCTAATATGAAGGGGTAAATAATAAATTTCCTTGAATGAATCAGGATTGCTAAAAGAAAAGATTCTGTTTAGTGGAGGTATGGGAAAGGGTAGATCATGAAGCAAACACAAAAATGCAAGGTTCAAAGTACAAAATGACATACGTACGTCCACACACACAGAGTGGTGTGCTTGAGCACAAATACCGAGCGAGCCTGCCTAGGCTACATAAAACTACAATATTGTTACATATACTTGAGCTTAGTTCATGCAAAAATGTATATAGTAGTTGATCATTAATATTACCAATCAAATATAGAATTACTCTCTTACCTCAATTTCCTGAATAGTGATAGCTTCTGTAGTATCCAATTTAAGCCATTTTGACTGCCTCAATTACCAGCTTCCAGCTCTACCAACACAGCCAGAGTTGTTTTTTTTAATAAATAAGAAGCTATGTACTTACCTCAGCTTCTTCCAAGTAATGGTGGCTTCCTTCGTTTTAATCTTTAGCCACTCTGGCTACCACTGACACCTGACCACCAACAAGCGGCATTTAGCGACCTCCAAAAAAGACTAAGTTTTGAAAATACTTTGGGAAAATGCAATGCCATAGTAACCTTCGCAGTAACTTTTTGGGACTTGAAAAAAGTGTTTCGAAGGAATTATCTCACAATTTGGAGCCCAAGTTTCAAGTAAGACTTGCATAATGCTGTGGTATCAGAAGAAAGTGGAGTCAAGCCTAAAAAGCCGTGTTTTTAGCAGAAAAATGGAACCCGCACGCGTTTAAGGATCATACATACCATCCACACATACATAATATACTAGTGATGTGCTTGAGCGTAAATGGCGAGCGAGCGTAAAGACTATACTATTATTATATGAACGATTTTGACTTCTAACACTGAAGCTATTGAAAGTAAGGTCGAGTTTTTAAATTACAACATACATGGTATAGGGATTTCAGTGCCATAGTAACAACTCGCTGCAACTGTTTGAATTGAAGGAAAAAACAATAACAACAAAACAATACACGTCATTTATACGTTTTCTTTGTGACATTCTTTAGCTCAGTAGTGGCTGTAAAGCACAATGCTTTAACACAACTGGACATACACCTACACGAGACTTGCCTTCGCTGTTAGTCTAGTGGACAATGCATTTTCAGGTAAATACTGTTGTGTCCGGCACATAACCATGACAAAGAGCACATTGACTTCCCACCGCCACTAACTAGAATAGAAATGGAAGTCCCGCAAGTTTTCACGTTTTAACTGCACCCGCAAAAGAATTCAAAACAGTAAACAATTCAATTTCTAGGGTGATACTGGGTACTGAGTGATAAACCGGAGGATTCTGTTTAGTGAAGTTTGGGACGGGGTCGGCCACCGAACTAACACAAAATACGCGAAGGTCAAAGTACAAATGACATACGTACATCCCCACATATATATAAACAAATATCCCCAATTTTCAATTGAGTAATCCCTGATAGTGTCTCGCTCGCTTCGCTCGCCAACTAGTAGAATGCTTCAGCACAAATATCAAGTAAGCCTGCCTAGTTAGGTAGCATAAAACTATAGCATAGTTACTACATAATTTATATATTAGCTTAGTTCATGCAAAATAGTATTATAGCAGTTGACCATTTATTATAGCAAACAAATACAAATTACACTCTTACCTGAATAGTGGTAACTACTGTAGTAAATAACTTGAGCCATTCTGACTACCTCAAGTATACCAGTAACTCTTGAACAAGCTCTCAGCTACAAAAACAAATAGGCCAGCATTATTTTTGTAATTTTAAGCAACAAATATGGAAATACTGCTTACCTTAATTTCCTGAGTATTGGACAAAATTACTTTCTTACCTCATTTTCTTGAGTAGTGGTACTTCTGTAGTATCAAATTTAAGCCATTCTGACTATCTGAATTACCAGTCTCTTGACAACAAACTCTCAGCTACAAAACATAGAGGCAAGAGTTATTTTGTAATTTTAACTAACAAGGTAGTACTTATTTCCATACTCAATATGGAAATAAGTACTACCTCAGTTTCCCCCAAGTGGTGGTAGCTTCCTTATCATTCATATTGAGGCATTCTGACTACCAGTGGTTCTTGACAACTAACACTCGGTACTTCGCAGCCCACCACAAAAAGGCAAAGTTTTGAAAATTACATCCGGTAAAGGGTTTCAATGCCATAATAACCAGTCGCAACAAGTTTTGTGACTTGAAAATCAACCATTTGCACAGGAATTCTTTCACAATTTTGAGCCTAAGTTTAAAGTAAGACTTATTTAATGCAAGTATCCGAAGAAACTAGGGTTAAGCCTAAAAAGCCGTGTTTTTAGGAGAAATCAATTCCCTACATGCACATTTGAGAGGCATATGTACCGTCCGTACATACATATAATATATACCTGATTTTGCATTATTCACCCCTAATAGTATCTCACTCGCTTCTCTCGCTCGATAACTAGTAGTGTGCTTGGCACAAATGGCGAACAAGCCAGCCTAAACTGCAATATATTGTTATAAGATGTATTTTACCTCACAGAGCTTTTATCTCATGATGACAAATATCGTCATTCTATATATAGCAGTTGCCTATGAATTACAGCAAATTAATTCAGAACTACTTTCTTACCTTAATTTCCTGAGTAGTGGTAAGTCTGCAGTATCAAATTTAAGCCACAGTTAATCTTGCAATTGTAGCTAACAAATATGGAATTATGTACTTATCTCAGCTCCCCCCCCCCCCCCCCCCAAGTAGTGGTAGTTCTTTAGAAGCCATTCCACTACCAGTGGCTCTTGACAACCAACAAGCCAAGCAGCACTTAGCTGCTTTAAAAAAGCAGCGAGTTTTTGTATTTATGTCTGGTAATGGGTTCTCTATGTTATAGTAACCGGTCACAGCAAAAAAAAAAGCATTTTTGGAGGAATTCTATCACAATTTTGAGCCTAAGTATGATTTGCTTGATACTATAGAATCAAAAGAAACTTGGGTGAAGCCTAATAAAAAGCCGTGTCTTTTGGAGAAAAAATAGGAACCCACGTGTGCCTTTCAGGGGCATATGTACCATCCATCCATACATACTAGTGGTGTGCTTGAGCACAAATGGCGAGCGAGCCTGATAGTTAGGTAACATAAAACTAAGTATTGTTACTATGTTTTAGCTTAGTTCATGCAAAAACTATAATAGCCGTTATGACCTTTTATTTCAGCAAACAAATACAAAATCACTCTCTTACCTAATTAATGGTAACTTTTGTAGTATCAAACATCTGCCATTCTGATAATCTCAATTACCAGTAATTCTTGAACAACCTCTCAGCTACGATAAAAAAATAATCCTGTGTTATTATTTGTAATTTTAGCTCCGTATCATCCCCCTAAAACGGCGAAGTTTTGAAATTAAGTCTGGAAAAGGTCTTCAATGCCATAGTAACCGGTCGAATCAACTTTTTGTTTCTTGAAAAGAAAGCGTTTTCGCAGAAATTTTCTCACTCTTTGGAGCTTTAAGTATAAAGTAGGCTTGCTTAATGCTGTAGTTTCAGAATAAACTGGGGTCAATCCTAAAAAGCAGTGTTTTTTTTTAGAAAAAAGTATCCCGCGCGCGCGTTTAATTACATACGTACGTCCAAACATAAATAAATAAACTAATGGTGTGCTTGAGCACAAATGGCGAGCGAGCCTGATAGCTAGGTAACATAAAATGTTACTATTTTTAGCTTACTTCATGCAAACACTATAATAGCAGTTATGACATTTGATTTCAGCAAACAAATACAAAATCACTCTCTTACCTGATTAATGGTAACTTTTGTATTATCAAACATCAACCATTCTGATAATCTCAATCACCAGTAACTCTTGAACAAGCTCTCAGCTACGATAAAAAATAAACCAGTGTTATTATTTGTAATTTTAGCCAACAAATATGGAATTACTACTTACCTCATTCTTGAGTATTGATAACTTCTGTAGTATCAAATTGAAGTTACTTTGACCATCTGAATTACCTTGAATTCTTGACAACAAGCTCTCACCTACAAAAACAAAAGACAATCAATTGTAGCACACACAAATACAAAATTACTTTTTTCTTGAGCAGTGGTAACTTTTGTAGTACCAAATTTGAGTCATTCTGACTATTTTAATTTACCAGTCACTGTTGACAACAAGCTCTTAGCTATAAAAAAGAAAGGCCAGAGTTATTTTTGCATATTTAGCTAACAATATGGAATTACGTACTTACCTCAGCATCCCTGGAGTAGTAGTAACTTCCTTAGCATTAATACTTTATGTGCTTACATGCACTTTTCAGAAGTAGTGACAGCTCTCTTAGTACTGACTACAGGTGGCTCTTGACAACTAACAAGCCGCACTTAGCCGGAAAAAAGGCGAAGTTTTGAATTTAAATCAGGTAAAGGGTCTTCAATGCCATAGTAACCGGTCGAATCAACTTTTTGTTTCTTGAAAAGCAAGCATTTTCACAGGAATTTTCTCAAACTTTGGACCTCAAGTATAAATAAGGCTTGCTTAATGCTGTAGTTTCAGAATAAACTGGGGTCAAGCCTAAAAAGCCGTGTTTTTTTGAAGAAAAAACATTCCCCGCGCGCGCGTTTAAAGGGCATACGTACAATCCATACATACATACATATATATATACATACTATATGTGCTTTAAAGGGCATACGTACAATCCATACACACATACATACATATATACATACTAGTGGTGTGCTTGAGCACAAATGGCGAGCGAGCCTGATAGTTAGGTAACATAAAACTAAGTGTTGTTACTATGTTTTAGCTTAGTTCATGCAAACACTATAATAGCAGTTATGACCTTTTATTTCAGCAAGCAAGTACAGAATCACTCTATTACCTGATTAATGGTAACTTTGTAGTATCAAACATCTGCCATTCTGATAATCTCAATCACCAGTAACTCTTGAACAAGCTTTCAGCTACGACAAAAAATAAACCAGTGTTATTATTTTGTAATTTTAGCCAACAAATATGGAATTACTACTTACCTCATTCTTGAGTATTGATAACTTCTGCAGTATCAAATTGAAGTTACTTTGACCATCTGAATTACCTTGAATTCTTGACAACAAGCTCTCACCTACAAAAACAAAAGACAATCAATTTTAGCACACAAATACAAATTACTTTCTTACCTCATTTTCTTGAGCAGTGGTAACTTTTGTAGTACCAAATTTGAGTCCTTCTGACTATTTGAATTTACCAGTCACTGTTCACAACAAGCTCTTAGCTATAAAAAAGAAAGGCCAGAGTTATTTTGCGTATTAAGCTAACAAATATGGAATTGCGTACTTACCTCGGCATCCCTCGAGTAGTAGTAGCTTCCTTAGCATTAATACTTTATGTGCTTACATACGCTTTTCAGAAGTAGTGATAGCTCTCTTAGTTCTGACTACAGGTGGCTCTTGACAACTAGTAACAAGCCGCACTTAGCCGTAAAAAAGGCGAAGTTTTGGATTTAAATCTGGTAAAGGGTCTTCAATGTCATAGTAACCGATCGAATCAACTTTTTGTTTCTTGAAAAGCAAGCGTTTTCGCATGAATTTTCTCACACTTTGGAGCTTAAATATAAAGTAAGACTTGCTTAATGCTGTAGTTTCAGAATAAACTGGGGTCAAGCCTAAAAAGCCGTGTTTTTTGAAGAAAAAACGTTCCCCGCGCGCGCGTTTAAAGGGCATACGTACAATCCATACATACATACATACATATATATATAGATGTTATACTTTGAATACTGCAAAATATCACGAGTCTGTCGGACGTATTGGGACGAGTGCCGCAGGCACGAGTGCTAATACTCCGATCAGACGAGTGATATTTAGCGCATTCAAAGTATAACATTTTTATCGTGTACGAGTGTTGCCAAAGAAACTTCTTAGCAACTGATTTTTTAACTTCAATTATCACTTTATGTAATACTCTCCCGAGCTGTGGTGATCTTAGCTACCGGACTACACTTACCTTCACTAACCTAAAAAGCAACAACGCTCACCAACGGCGGAATCAATCATTACGGCACAACTTTTTATATCAAAGTGTAGAAATTTACTTTAGAAAAGGCCACTTTGTGAGGCAAGGCGGCGTTTTAATTGCTTCAAGTGCACACAAAAATGACACAAAAAACGGCAGTATTCACAAGAAAATTACCCACAGCATAGCATTAAGCTAAACTAATCTTGGAAGTCGGCAATAACAGTTATTTGTTTGCCCTACGGGGACGCAATACGGTAAAATATTGGGGTTGTTCGATTTGTACTAATCTCAATGTAAATGACCGAATAGGTACACGATAAATATAACATATACCCGATTTTGCATTATCCACCCCTAATACTGTCTCGCTCGCTTCGCTCGCTCGCCAGCTAGTGGTGCGCTCGAATAGCGCAAATGGCGAGCGAGCTGGCCTAGCTGGAAAAAAAAAATGAAATAATGCCACTAAGAGAAAATGCAATTTAAAATGAGTACACTGTAATGAAACAGCCACACAAATTATACAATTTAGCCTTAGTTCGCCTAATCCACAACGCAATTGCTTTAGGAATCTCGTATCCAGGTAGCAATGACGTGGGTGCTCAGTTTACCTGGTTTTTATACAACTCAGAAAAATAGCTGCGCAGTACGTGCAAGAGTAAAAGGCGGGAGAAATGTTCTCGGCGCGACTACCATCGGTTTTGTGTAGTTAGTGCATGATCAGTAGCTACTTATCGGTTAGATTTGTCACCTGCTATCAGTATTGTTTTATCATGGTACAGGAACCAATGGCAGAGCAAGTGAGTAGATTTATTTAGGAGAAGAATTGTATCAGTTGTGATATATTGTGTTAGAATGGAAGACAGAATGTAAATGAAGAGAAGACTGAGCAAGTTGCTCAGCTAATAAAAAAAATTTTAAACAATAAAGTGAGTAGATTTATAGTATTAAAATTATAATAATTTACTTCATTTTAATACAGAAAAAAAGAAGAAGAAGAAAAAGAAATAGGTGAGTCATTATGGTTTAACATGTAGCTGTTGTTATGGCATGATGCACTTTTTTTTTGTAGACAGCAATACCATCAGAAGAGCAATTATGTCATAGTATTTAAATAACTTGTCTATATTAACTTATCTATCTTAACTGTCCATTATAAATATATATTTTAACCACTTATAAACATATATAATATATGCTTTAAAATGTGTACTCTTTGTATTATCATGAAGAGTTATGTGATGGCTATCTAGGTAGCTTTTAAAGAGCATACGTACCATCCATATATATATGGATGGTACGTATGCTCTTTAAACGCGCGCGCGGGGAACGTTTTTCTCCTAAAAACACGGCTATTTAGGCTTCACTCCAGTTTATTCTGAAACTACAGCATTAAATAAACCTTACTTTATACTTAAGCTCCAAAGTATGAGAAAATTCCTGCTAAAACGCTTGTTTTCAAGACACAAAAAGTTGAGTCGACAGGTTACTATGGCATTGAAGACCCTTTTCCAGACTTAATTTCAAAACTTCGCCGTTTTATGGGGGATACGGAGTGCCGGTTGTTGGTTGTCAAGAGCCGTTGGTAGTCAGAATGCCGTAGTATTAATGCTATGGAAGCTACTACTTTTCGAGGGAAGCTGAGATAAGTACGCAATTCCATATTTGTTAGCTAAATATGCAAAATTAACTCTGGCCTTTCTTTTTTGTAGCTAAGAGCTAGTCAACAGTCACTAACTCGAATAGAAATGGAAGTCCCTTAAGTTTTCAAGTTTTAACTGCACCCGCAAAAGAATTCAAAACGGTTCTAAACGGGTACTGATCGATAAACCAGAGGATTTTGTTTAGTGCAATTTGGGACGGGGTCGACCACATAACTAACACAAAAACGAGAGGGTCAAAGTACCAAATGACATACGTACGTCCAAACATAATATACAAATAAACTAGTGGTGTGCTTGAGCACAAATGGCGAGCGAGCTTTAAACTACACTATTGTTAAATGATTGATTTTAACAAGTAACACTCAAGCTACTAAAATAATAGTCAAGTTTTTTAATTACGTATGCGGTAAAGGGGATTTAAAGCCATAGTAACCACTCCCCAGCAACTGTTTGAATTGAAAAAGAAGCAACAAAATCAAGTCACTTTATTTAAAGTTTCCTTTGTGACATTCTTAATAGTAGTTGTAACGCACAATACTTTCACACAACTGAACATACCTACGCAAGACTTACCTTCGCGGTTCGTCTAGTTGGACAATGAATTTACAAGTAAATGCTGTTGAGTAGGGCTTATAACTGTGACAAATAGCAACTAACTCGAATAGAAATGGAGCTCCCATAAGTTTTTGCGTTTAAACTGCACCCGCAAAAGAATTCAAAGCAGTAAACAATTCAATTTCGAAGGTGATACGGGTAATGGTCGCTAAACCGGAGGATTCTGTTTAGTGAAGTTTAGGACGGGGTCGAACGCGGAGCGAACACAAAAATACGGAGGGTCAAAGTACAAAATGACATACATACGTCCAAACATATATATAAATAAATAAACAAACATCCCCGATTTTCGATTGTGTTACCCCTGTAAGTGTCTCGCTCGCTACGCTCGCTCGCCAATAAACAAACATCCCCGATTTTCAATTGTGTTACCCCTGTAAGTGTCTCGCTCGCTACGCTCGCTCGCCAAATAACATAATATACCCGATTTTACATTATCCACCCCTAATACTGTGTCGCTCGCTTCGCTCGCTAGCCAATAAACAAACATCCCCGATTTTCAATTGTTTTACCCCTGTAAGTGTCTCGCTCGCTACGCTCGCTCGCCAATAACATATACCCGATTTTTTATTCCACCCCTAATACTGTCTCGCTTGCTTTGCTCACTCGCCAACTAGTGGTGTGCATAAACACAAATATCAAGCGAGCATACCTAGGTTACATAAAAGTATAGTATTGTTACATAATAATTTTGCTTAGTTCATGCAAAAATGTATATAGTAGTTATTAATATTACCAATCAAATACAGAATTACTCTCTTGCCTCAATTTCCTGAATAGTGATAACTTTTGTTGTATCCAATTAAGTCGTTCTGACTGCCTCAACTACCAGTAACTGGTGAACAAGCACACAGCTCCAACAAAATAATATAGCCAGAGTTATTTTGTAATTTTAATGGAACTACTTACCTCAGTTCTCCCAAGTAATGGTAGCTTCTTTCGTCTTAATATTAGTGGCATTTAGCAGCCCCCAAAACGATGAAGTTTTGAAATTACGTTTGGTAATAGGTTTTCAATGTCACAGTAACCGTTTGCAGTAACTTTTTCGGACTTGAAAAACAAGTTTTTCGAAAGAATTCTCTCACAATTTGGAGCTAAAGTTTAAAGTAAGATTTGCTTAATGCTATAGTATCAGAAGAAACGGAGGTCAAGCCTATAAATCCTTGTTTTAGGAGAAAACGAGGAAGCCGCACATGCATTTAAGGCATCAAACTTAAGCCATTCGGACTACCTTAATTACCAGTAACTCTTGAACAAGCACTCACGTACAAAAAAAAAATAGGCCAGTGTTATTTTTGTAATTTAGACAGCAAATATGGAGTTACTACTTACTTAAATCTAGTAATCAAATACAAAATTACCTTCTTACCTCATTTATTCTTGAGTAGTGGTAACTTCTGTATCAAATTGAAGCCATTCTGACTATCTGAATTTACCAGTCACTCTGGAAAACAAGTTCTCAGATACAAAAAAGAATGGCCAGAGTTATTATTTTTGTAACTTTAGCTAACTAATATGGAATTACGTATTTACCTCAGCTTCCTTAGCATTAATATTAAGGCATTCTGACTGCCAGTGGCTCCTGACAACTGTGGGCAAAGGGGCGACTGGCTTGGGTACGGGTTGTTAACTCGCCGATCCAAGGTAAGTACCAGTGTCCTTCGCGATGAGGTACGCTGCCACCAGTCCAAGTACACTCGAACTAGTCAATCAAATGAACAATTGTTTACACACTATATTATTGGTGTACTTAGATCTCGTCACTATATTGTTGTCAGGTGTTTTATACTTGGCCAGTGTGCATTAACACTTGCCTCTAGTCAGGTAAACTGTGTACATTAACTGCCCCAGGGTTGAACTCAATTTGTGGCTTTTTCTCAGCAATTGTGTAAAGATTTAAATTAAATAAGGATTGTCTTCAATCAGTGCTTGACACCATAACTTGCCAATTCTTAAAAATATCATAACTTCCATAATGCATCAAGAATATTAATAATGATTTAGTTTATTTAGGCTTATAAACAAGGATATGGTGATGTATGTGATACTTAAATCATGACCTCTATTAGTGTCTATTCAGGCTCTTTGGAAATTATTTACAAGGTGTTGAAGCTGGAGTGTATGTAGGCCAATGATAACCAAAAAAGCAATTGTATGGATATTCTGAAGAAATACAAGCTGACACTTTGCTACACTATCAGAGACTCCTTTGTCATTATTGTGATATTTACGTGACAGTCTTTAATATTCATTGATGGCATATCATTGTTTTGTTTTATTAATGATGTGTTGACATGTTGCACAGCTTGGTGTTGTTATTTACTAGTGTGTTAGTATCTCTGAGCTTCAATAGAGTGTTGGCTTTCCTATTCCTGGGTAATTTTCCTGGATCCTCCAGCTAAGAAAAGTTTTGTAGCACAGGTGGTACGAAGACATTGATTGTTTTGTGATCTCTGTTTCCAGTAACTTTGCACACTTACAGGAAGCTTCTTGTGATGTTTATATGAAGGTTAGATTAAAATAAAATAAATTCTCAAAACAGTTATATTTTTTATGCAATGAATACAAATCCTATCATGTGAAGTTGCCTGCAATTCAATATAAAGTTTGGATACTTCTGTTTAAAGGTTGTTTTGGCAAATCATACATGTCACTATTATTATTAAAAAATTACAATTATGTAGATGAGCAGGTTTAACATCATATATTGACATTTCTGCTTCACCATTACTTCACATTTCAAGCATATATTGCCTTCATACTATCACAGGAAAAGCACACTACAATGAGTAACTAAATAAATTGATTTATCTTACTCTGATGGTAGCTTTTTCACAAGGTAATAAAAAAAGTAAAACATTTGTGACCATGAAATTGGTCTCCATAAGAGTGATATATGAATTGCTGCATATAAATAAAAGAAATTAATATACTGATTACAAATTGTCTTAATTTAATTTCCATGAAAAAGGTTGGCCACCATGAAGAACTCATTTTCTAGCACTGTAAAAATATCTATTTCCCAATTAATCGATGGCTGCAATCATACACTTCCTAGAATCTGTTAACAGTATCAGTAAGACTAATTATGCTCATTTAAATATACTTTAAACTTGCTATTTGTCCGATGTGCAATTGAAAGCTGTGATTGGTGAAGTAACCTCTGGGTTTGGATACAGGCTAAAACAAGAACAAGAGGATAGTATTCTCCAATTTACCAAAGGAAAAGATGTCTTCATCTCCCTTCCAACAGGGTTTGGAAAATCCTTATGCTATATCCTGCTTCCTGGTGTGTTTGACACTATACGTGGTGTGGAAAAGAAGTCAATGATCCTGGTTATATCTCCATTAATCACATTAATGGAAGATCAAGTGGCTACTATATATTCTTTTAGAACTTCAGCAGTGTATGTTAAGTGATGTGAAGCTGACCAAAGACAAACAAAAGATCAGAGAAGGGAAGTTCCAAGTGATACTGATGAGTCCAGAGGAACTGTTCAGTGGTACAACCTGGAAGCACATTTTATCTACCAATATCTTTAGGGAAAACTTGGTTGGAATGATTGTGGATAAGGCACACTGCGTGAAGAAATGGTAAGATATCTATATCATCTTAGTCTTTAATGATTTTTTTTGTTTGACATATTAGGGGTGATACTTCAGGAATGATTTCTCCCATTTGAGTGAAGTTCGGAGCATAGTGCCTGATCCAGTACATCTTATGCACTCACTGCCACAGCCACCCTTAGCACTCGGAAGTATATCATTAATAGTTTGTGCATGCAGAGGTCTCATATAGTGTATGTTCCCCCATTCAAACATAACATTATATATTGTGTAAGCGACAAGCCTATTGCTTCTTTATTTAAGGCTATCTGTGAGGCTTTAGTGAAAAACAAGAAAATGGATAGAACACTCATTTTTTGCCGCTGCTATAGAGATGTAATAAATATACAAACAAATAAACATAACCCTTGGAGATCATTGGCTAGAACCGCCAGATTCACCCGATTATGTAAAGTTTCGAGTTGTGGACATGTTCACTCACTGTACACACTGATCAGTGAAGAAGAAGATTATAGAACAATTTTCAAGTGAATCTCCATTAAGGGTGTTAATTGCTACTGGGGCATTTGGTTTGGGCATGAACTGCCCAGATATTCACCAAGTTATTCACTTTCCACAGGACGCTGAAACCTATGTACAAGAAAGTGGCAGGGCTGGATGGAAAACAAGCTATATCATTAATCATCAAACAACCACGTGACTTAGACAGGCGATTCACTTCAGAACAAATGATAGAGTACTGTCAGAACAAGTCAGTTTGTAGACACTCTATTTTATATCGTGACTTTCCACCTAGTGAGACCTCTTTACTTCCTACTGAGTTTATAGCATGTATTTATTGTGATGTCTGTAGGTCAACATGTAAATGTGGAAATTGTCACTTCATTCAATGTCCGTTTATGCTGTGAGAGTAAACTATACCAATATCAATTTGATTAATACTTTCAAATTAAAGACATAAAGTTACAGTAATTTATTATTAATTTTAATTTAATTGGCCATTAGTTGGTGGGGTGAATTTATAAAACAACAGAAAAACAACAGCAGTAACAATAGCACCAAGTGTGTGATATACTATAATTCTAAAAGTGCAGTTGGAAGTCTATCTATAATCCACTCTTTCACTTTCTTTTCTCTCAGATTTTTAATAATATTTTTCCTTACATTGGTGAAGGACTTGTGCTGGTAGGTCGTGTCCTTATTAAAATTTGTCCATCTTGAAGCAGAAGTTCGTCAACGATCTTGACCAAGTCTCTGTCTCTGGACTTCTCTGAGTGTTTTCCACTGGGTTTACATACTCCAATTTCCTGGTCAAAAAAATTCATGAAGCCAGTTAGAGATCCAACAGCTCTACCTGCCCTGACTATTGCTTTTCGATTTATTTGCCCCTAAACCCTCAATTGCGGTCTTCATAATATGATTTAAAAGTTCCATATGAAGGTCACAGCTAATGTTATGACCAGGCTTCCCATGAACGTTGATAAAGCGGGACCACTTGAGCTGTGCAGCCAAATTCTTTGGCAATAGTAGGTGGTATTGGGTCAGCATAGTGAAGGCTTCAATGGAGTAATGAAATAAATAATCAAAAAAGAATTAAAAACAGAATATTATGTGAGTTATGTATTAGTCCTTACAAGATGTTATACACACAGATCATGTAAATGTTGTCACTTATTAGAACTATGTAATACAATGGTTAAACAAGCTATTTTTTCACCCAAGATTCCAAAAATTGCACTTCAATGGTAGAGTAGCTATAAATTCTTAAAAAAAAAAATCTTCCCACATGAAGGTTATATAGTGACCACATTCGGATTTTAGATGAGGTATTTTTTTTCTCAACTCCCCCATCATAAATATAAAATTGATCTGATAACAAAGTACCTGATCATGATTATACTATCTTCTGAAAAAAATTAAATTTCAACTCTGTTTAATTTATGTTTGTATTAATTCAGTGTTGTTTTGTTTGTTTATTGTTGTTATCACTTTTTACTAGTTATACACATTTAATCGTTACGTAAAAATTAAATTATCTTACTGCAATAGTTGGAGACTCAGTGCTTCCAGATGCTACCATTGGTGCAGATCCTAGTCCTCCTTGTGATCTAAGTGACTTTCGTGCTGGCCTAGCAATTGGGGATTGATCAGCTGCTACTCTACTAGAGGGCAACCTGTGCAATGCAGCTCTGAGTTTGTTGCTAATCTTCTGGTGGAGGCTTGAACATTTATCCAGCATTGTAGCACAGCTTCTGCAAATGTATCCATCATGCACTCTACACATCAATGCAAGCTCTCAGCTCAGATGCAAGGTAGACTAACTGAGAGTGATTCCTTGAAATTAGGATTTGCAAGCCTTCGCCTCCTAAAGCACAGCAAAAGCAACAGCAGCTTTCTACCTCCATACAAACTTCGAAAGAACAAACGCTAAACTGCAATAAACTCTGCCACGAAATCTCAATGTCCCTGCCAAACGTTAAAACTTCGCGATGATTTTATTGCTCACTCGAGTTAGGTCATAAGCAATACACAATTTATATGTTTCCCCTGAAATCCAGGGGAAAGTCACCAAATGCATACGTTAGGGTCACCAGACCCTACCGAGCGGAGCGGTTGGGTAAAGGGTTTGGACGACGTTATGTGCAGAACGGCTGACCCTCACCTTTGACCTATAGAGCGCGGCCGATCAAACAAACTTTGAACCTTAAGCACGCGCGCATGCGCAAATGGCTGACCCATTGACCATTGCCGTATGCGGGACTGACCATTGCGGGGCTGACCGTTGCTTCGGATCTCTGCGTGGCTGACCATTGCTGCGGGGCTGACCATTTCTGCTGGGCTGACCATTTCTGAGCCAACAGACCCACCTCAATCATGCTGAAGTACATGATCACTTGGAAAAATAGCTGTGGGTACAGATCAATATTTTGCAACTGTAGTTTTTTAATAATAATAGCTACTTGTTCACACAACAATCAAAGGGTGTGGCTTCAATTTTGGACGTGACTGCTTATTCTAAAAGTTGAAGCTAATGTTATACTGTGTGACACATATTCTTAAGTCGACAGACCACAACTCCATAAAGTTCATGGAGCAATCTACATGTGTATGTATCTAGAGTATCTAGTAGCGACAGTGAGAGCAGCATTGAAGTACTTTTCCTGGGTCCATGCATCTCACTCGCCTCCTCCGCATCTCCTCTCCCCTCCTCCCCTCCCCTCCCCCCCCCCCAGGCCCTCCCTTCCCCACCCATATTTTGTTCATAGAATTTTTCTACTTTAGGGTCACCATACCCTACCGAGGGGAGGGTTGTGTAAAGGGTTGGCGCGCGGACTATATTATGTCTGCTTTTCAAGTGTGGGGATGGCAAAGTTTATGTGTTTTTCTGAGATACAATCGTTTCTGCAGCAAGTTCAGCTTTTAGGGAAGGCAGGAGCATATAGAATATTGTTTGGAACGTTTACATACCGTGATATTCAATGTCACTACAATCAGGGACATCTTGTCTGGAAACTCGGCTGATCCCATACTGGTGCAGTACAAAGAATTAGTTGATGAACTGCTTATGCATCTGCAACAAGTTAATGCGTTCTTAAATGGTAGTCTTGACCATAGTTTAGCTGAATCTGTGGCATACACAGCTTCAGTTATTCGAACGCACCAATGAGCCGTCCTAGATTTGCTGTCACAATTGATCAACTGAAATACTTATGTTCTTTGTCATTTTCCTGGATTAGAATATCAAGAATTCTTGAAATCAGTAGAATGACTCGGTATCGTAGGTGCCAGCAGTTTAATATGCTCCATGATCATGGTGGAATAACTATACAATATCAGGAACTGGTTGAAATTCTACAGCAAATGAGAGCTGAGCATCCTTACCTTGGAGAAGTAATGGTTCTTGGAAGACTAAGAAGTCTTGGGTATGCTGTTTGTCGGCGCCAACTTAGACTACCGTACCAATATTCTGCTAATTCTTATAGTATAGCAATTTAGCACCCCATAACCTCTTTCAGCAGTGGCAATAGAAACCTCCAGAGTAATAGGCCTAAGCTCCCTTTCTTTTCTGAAGTCACTGGGAGGTCATCTGGCCAGTGAGTCAAGTGACTCCAGTTCCACCAGTCACTTACTTTTGAGGGTATCTGTTGCAGTTCCGAGAGGAAACTGTGTGGCTATCCTGGGGACCATCAGCGGCATCAAGTGATTATTTATTATTATTATTTATCTTTTTTTTTATTTTTTTATTTTTTATTCATTTCAGTTTATTCTGTATCGCTACATTCATTTGACTATGCAATTTCTTTTTGCTCATGCTTATGGTATTCACTCATCTTATTCTGTTGAATGTAAAAAAAAAATATTTCAATTATTTTTTCATTATTAATTCATTCTTTACAGCTGATTGAATTGCTGCAGTGAAAGGACCTTCTACTGTTCTTTTAGAAGGTCACACTGGAAACAAGGACTCTGCCCATCTGCAAAAGAAGAATTCTTGATTTCATTAAAAAACAAAAACAAAAAACAACTTTGATTTGATCTCGACAAATTATTACTACGTAACACTTATAAGCTATAGTGGTCTGTGATAACATCTGGGTTTTGCATTATTAATAAAATTTAAAAAAAGACCAGTGAAGCAGTTTAGGGTAAAGATGCATCCAGTGTAAGAGTTAAAAAGCACTTACATGCATTAATTTTTGAAGCACTCTGCATGGTTCATGAAGCACCAATCATTAACTGTATTACCCACCTGCCAATAAGTTCAAAAGCTATAAAAAGAGAAGATTATAATTCCTAATTTCCCACATGCTATGGGAGAAAATATATTAGGCAGGTAATAAGTAATTCAATAAGATTACATTAAACAGGTATACTGGATAATCTGAAATTTTCGCTAATTTGAACATACTCTGGTCCAAGTGTTTTGATAGCTGAGGTTGTTAGCATTGGATGTTACTGACTAGGTATATTGAGGCGGCAGAAGGTGAGGCTCAGCAGGAAACACCAGCCCCCCCCCCCCTCCCCTCCCTGAGCCTCCAAGTTTTAGATAGTGAAAGTCATTGCCTACTATTTTTGTATCACAGTGTATGCTAACAATACCCACCAATGATGCATGTGGTCATTGTTAGACTGCATAAATTCATTACATCAACTGTTCATCGAAGGAGCTCTTAGTTTAGAAGTAGTTTAGGGTAAAGATGCATCCAGTGTAAGAGTTAAAAAGCACTATCATTGATCTTTGAAGCACTCTGCATGGTTCATGAAGCACAAAGCATTACTTTATGGCACAGCTTTATCTAGCACACTGCAAGGTGCTGTTAAGCTCCTTTCATGGTGTTCTTGAGCACTTGAGTAGATGTTTTTGTACTTCCAAGGGGAGCATGGTTGTTAGTGTAGATCAAGAGATAATGTAATACTCCATTTTTGCAGTGCATTGCACACAATTTTTACCAGATGCATTCACACAAGTTAAGCAAAATAGTTAAGTCTCAATGAAGATGCATGTATCTGAATAGTAAAGTATTCAACAATGAAATGTCTCAGTGACAAAGTCAATAACATATGAATACAAATAAGTGTAAGTTAGCCTATAGGGCATCCATAGCCCAGTTCTCCATATCGGCCAGGATGAATGTGAACTCTTGCACAAAATCAGTGTAAGTGACATAAGTGTACGGCAGTTCCAATGTGAATCCACATGTGTGGCCTACAGGACGCCTCGCAGCTCCAGAAAGAGCGTTGAACTGCACAAAGAGGTTGCTGTCCGTCAAGACGGTGCTACTCGTGACATAGCGAAGAAACTGTCTGACTTCTTGTACACTCATAACCTCCAATATACTGTTCAAGATAAGTATACACCCGCTGTTCTACTCACTTCATAAAATTAGGCTTATCTATTCATAGGGATAGAAATGCCATAGTAATTCTGTTCTTAACTTGCCAATCTTCTTCACACGACCATTTTTGTTCAACTCTATTCGCTGATGAGACTTCGGAACATTGGTAAACTTGTTCTTGCCAACAACTACCCACAACTTAAAAGCTCTTGACCGTTTAAAATTCTATAATTTTAAATCATAATTAATTGGCTTATTAGTAGGATCAAAGGTAGATGGCTTAGCTGATGGTGTCACTGCTGAGGATGATGGAAGTGTTGTTGAAGAAGATGCTAATGAAACACTTGAAAACGAAGATGATTTCCCCACAGACGAAGAAGGAAACAAAGAAGAGAGACGTCTGGCATGTTCATCAGTAGGCTTCCCCAAATTTGTACACAAAGAGTGGGCACCTTTTAGCGATTCTGTTACTGAAATCTGCAAGTAAATATTGAAATTGGGTGGATCACAAAATATCCAAACTTGTGAGAACAAAACCAATGAACCCATTACATTGTAGATCTAAGCTGAGTATAGTCTTTTTTAGCTTTATTTTTGCTCTTTTCTCTATTTCATGTGGATGCTTACCTTAGGCACCTTTTTCTTTTCTACCTTTTCTTTTCTAGCCAGAGTAGAACCTTCAACCACACCCACTTTCAGGCCTGACCATTTTTTAAATGCCAAGCAGCCCTAGCAGAGTAATTTAAATATGCTTACCCAGGGGGGGCTCCACAGGGGGGGCGAACGGGCAATCGCCCCCTGAACTTCCAAAAAGGGGGGGGCATTGCCCCCCCCCCAACTTTCACTTTATCATGTCATGTGTGCGGTCAAATGGAGGGTGTGGCTAAATATAACTTTTTTTTGACAGGTAAATAATACCTCACTAATGACTCCATTATTTTAATTTATTATTCTTGTGCAAAACTTCTTCCTGATATATCACTCATGATTTTTTTTATTTTACAGTATTGTGATGACCAGTGATAATTTTTATGAATGTATATAATATAATGATACTTATTTTATATAAAAAATATTTTGAAATAGCCAGCTAAATATAGCTAGATGAATATTTTGTGATGTAGCTAGCTAAGTAAGGATGAATAAACAAATGAAGTGAATAGCTAAGTACAGAAAACTGTACACAAACTGAAACTGTAGAGTTTTCCAGCAGCAAAAATGGTTCACTAATCTATTACAGGTACATACACACACTGAATATGCATCTATTGATAACATTCTTGCACCATAGATTAAATAAAAATTCTTTTTAATGCTTGCACGACTCATAAACAAAAAAACAACTAATGAAATGCTAGAAGGGAGGATACTATTAGCCAGAAGGGAGGATACTATCAGTAGTATCCTCCCTTCTGGCATTTAGTATCCCTGTGCACTCACTTGAACAACACTATGCTGGATAGAATGCCTACTTCACAATACAAAAAAGGGGTTAGCTATGTTCTAAAGCCAGTTAGTCTCGCATAGGCAGCATAGTAGCGGGGTACCTCTCACAGCTCAGTCCCATTTCAATCTAACCGCAGTCACAGAGACAATAATGGAGGATACGACTAAAATTCTGACATTTTATTTAAATTTTGGAAAGATCCTAAAAATGCTAGCCTAATAGTTAATGCAGTGCCATTGGAAAAGTTGACTTTAGACTCGGGCCTGCAGTACCTGAGCCAACTAAATCTGAATCAAAAGATCAGATTAGAGTGACTGTAATAATTATAAGCAAGATTGTCAAAAGGTTTTATAAAAGTAAAGATGATGAAAGTTTAATATTGAGTATAGCATTGATAATAATATCTTATAGAGCAATGGATTTCTCCTGATGGTGGTTGTGCCACTGTTGCTGATAATTGTACTACTTAACTGGAAAATGAAGATTCGTCTGGATGAAAAAGAAATAAGACTAAGAATTAAAAAAAAATTTTTTTTTAATTCAGATGTTTATTTTTATTTTCCTTATTAGAAACTATGAATGATATACTGCATTATTTGGTTATCTCCTCTTCCACTAACAAGTAATTACTACAGAGGATGTCGCAATTACAAAATGAACTTACCAGTTGTAGGGCACGAACCAGATTATGCGTCCAGGTTTGGACCAGGTAGACTGCCACCAGAGTTCTAGGCGTAGTGAGAAGCTCCACAGTTAAGTGACCTGAACTATTTAAGTTTAATTAAAAATCACAGCTTGTCTGGAGACCTCACAATAACCAGATGACTATAGAACTGAACAAAATTGTTGGTACCTGTGTTCATATAGCTAAAACGGGCATGTTCGAGGCAGCCACGTCAAAGTGTCCACGTATATAGAAATGACGTAATTGGCGAGCGAGCGTAGCGAGCGAGACAGTATTAGGGGTGGATAATGCAAAATCGGGTATATGTTATATATATATATGTATGTATGTATGGATGGTACGTATGCTCTTAAAACGCGCGCGCGGGGAACTTTTTTCTCCTAAAAACACGGCTATTTAGGCTTGACTCCAGTTTATTCTGAAACTACAGCATTAAGCAAACCTTACTTTATACTTAAGCTCCCAAGTATGAGAAAATTCCTGCTAAAACGCTTGTTTTCAAGACATAAAAAGTTGATTCGACAGGTTACTATGGCATTGAAGACCCTTTTCCAGACTTAATTTCAAAACTTCGCCGTTTTATGGGGGGATACGGAGTGCCGGTTGTTGGTTGTCAAGAGCCGTTGGTAGTCAGAATGCCGTAGTATTAATGCTATGGAAGCTACTACTTCTCGAGGGAAGCTGAGATAAGTACGCAATTCCATATTTTGTTAGCTAAATATGCAAAATTAACTCTGGCCTTTCTTTTTTGTAGCTAAGAGCTAGTTAACAGTGACTGGTAAATTCAAATAGTCAGATTGGCTCAAATTTGGTACTACAAAAGTTACCACTGCTCAAGAAAATGAGGTAAGAAAGTAATTTTGTATTTGTGTGCTAAAATTGATTGCCTTTTGTTTTTGTAGGTGAGAGCTTGTAGGTCAAGAATTCAAGGTAATTCAGATTGTCAAAGTAACTTCAATTTGATACTACAGAAGTTATCAATACTCAAGAATGAGGTGAGTAGTAATTCCATATTTGTTGGCTAAAATTACAAATAATAACACTGGTTTATTTTTTATCGTAGCTGAAAGCTTGTTCAAGAGTTACTGGTGATTGAGATTATAAGAATGGCAGATGTTTGATACTACAAAGTTACCATTAATCAGGTAAGAGAGTGATTTTGTATTTGTTTGCTGAAATCAAATGTCATAACTGGTATTATAGTGTTTGCATGAAGTAAGCTAAAACATAGTAACATTTTATGTTACCTAAGTATCAGGCTCGCTCGCCATTTGTGCTCAAGCACACCACTAGTTTATTTGTATATATGTTTGGACGTACGTATGTCATTTTGTACTTTGACCCTCGCGTTTTTGTGTTAGTTATGTGGTCGACCCCGTCCCAAATTGCACTAAACAGAATCCTCTGGTTTATCGATCAGTACCCGTATCACCCTAGAAATTGAATTGTTTACCGTTTTGAATTCTTTTTGCGGGTGCAGTTAAACTTGAAAACTTAAGGTACTTCCATTCTATTCGAGTTAGTGGCGGTGTAATCAATTGCGCTCTTTGTCATTGTTATAAGCCTTGCGCAACAGATTTACTTGAAAATACTTGTCCCTAGACTACCCCGAATGTAAGTCTTGTAGGTGCATTGTCCAGTTGTGTCAAAGCATGTGTGGTTACAACCACTACTTAGCTAAGAATAGCACAAAGAAACTTTTAAATAACGTGTATTGTTTTGTTGTTGTTTTTTTCTTTCCAAGCAGTTGCAGAGAGTTGTTACTATGGCACTGAAATCCCTTTACCCTGTATGCTAAATTAAAAAACTGGACCTTATTTTCAGTAGCTTCAGTGTTAGAAGTCAAAATCATTCATATAAAAATAGTATAGTCTTTAGGCTCGCTCGCCATTTGTGCTCAAGCACATCACTAGTTAACTCTAGAAACACTCAATAACCAGTTAGCATGCGTGAATGTCTATTGTCTCTTCTTCTCTTGTTCTTTCTCTTGTCCTCTCTTCTTCTCTTGTTCTTCCCCTTGTCCTCTCTTCTTCTCTTGTTCTTCCCCTAGTCCTCTCTTCACTTCCTTCCTGTCTTCCCCATGTCGGACCCCACACCAGTGTAAAGGAACATGTTAGGATAGCGTCCAATGAGAGCATCCAGACTAATTTGATGAATGGAATATGCACAAATGATGGCAAACTATTACAGGTAATTATTATTAACATAATTTATTAATCATATTCATAATAATGTAAAATAATATTTTTATTTGTATATAAATAGGTTTTTTATTTGGCCAAACAATTATGTAGGGTTTGGTCAACAATATCCAAAAATAGTGACATAGTGGATACATTCAGACAATATTATTAACCCTCAGCGCGCATGCGCCCAGAGGGTTACAGTAGTCCTAGTGTCATTCTGTCACTCTGTCTGTCAACAGGCACTTCTGGAAGGTAGGAACCAGCCAGGCTCTGAAAGCGGCATCAAACAGCAGTATTTCACGAAGTAAGTTCCTTTAATGTGCCAGAATTTTGATTTTGGACTTCATATTCCAGAAAAAAGCGAGACTTTCCAAAGCCGTGCGATCGTAGGCTTACAGCGGGAACCGCCCCTTAAAAACGTGCTTGTCACGTGAGCCAGCTTGCAGGTTGCAAATCACTTTTAAATAGCTAACAATTACATGCACTCAGCGTGACGTGTTGCGTTGCGTAGTCGTTGAGTGAGCAAGTACCTAACCTAATAGTCTCTGGTTCGAATCCTCGTCGACGGTATTTTTTTTTTCATCTTTTTTTTCCATCCTGTTTAATTTTCTTTTTCCTTTTGTCTTTTTGCCTTATTTTCCTCTTCCTACTGTTTTTATTTCTTTCCTACCTTTTCCGTTCACTTCCTCTTTCTTTCCTGTACTGTTTTTCTTTCTTTCTTCTTCCTTTTTCTTTTCTTCCTACCTATTTTCATTCATTCCTCTTCTTTATCATACTAGCTAACTAGCGCTGAGGGTTTGCACTTCAGTGCTCTAGTTATTGCAGTACTGCATATTCTTACTATATATTATTATTAATGATTCAGTCATTCTTGGCTGAAATAATTATAATAATAGGAAATTTTTCTCTTTCAACAGCCAATATTTTAATTATAACTTAACCCGATGTTTCGACTTCTTTTCGAAGTCCTCTTCAGGGGTCAACTAAGGTCAAACTCTCCGCGATGATATAACAAAATCAACATCAAGATTTCTGGAGCGAACCCTTACTGTTTATTATATCCTGGAGGGTAATTTACATGCAGCATGGACAGCCAGCATCCTGGAAGCTCTAAACCTATGTCTCTATTAAACTTGTTGTCAGGTGTCATCTGTATGTGTAGAGCTTCTGTAAGTATCAGTGTCTGCCATGTCTCTGCCACTCGCAACTAGCTCGAGCTCACTGTGGGGTCCTCAGGTAAACAAGTGATTAGGCAAGCGACCTGAGGGGTAGGATTCCACTGCCACCAGTTCTCTCAAACGCCCGTAGCTATGCCTGGTCCCCAGTAGTAAGCAGATAGTGTATGTTTAGTTACAAAATCCACAAACACAGAGCATACACGTACAGATCGAACAGAAAGACACCAGAGCTCCTCAAGCTCTGTCCAATATATGTATAGTTGATATAAAACTAATTAGACCAGCTAGCTGTGTGCATCTGATTGGGCAACCCATTGGCCAATCAGATCTCTGATCCCTCTGGAAAGCCCGCTCAAATGCACACACACACACACAATGACAATTGTTTATGTTCATGCATCCACTGACACTACTGGCAATGCTGCCAGTGGTGACACACATAGTCAGTTCTTATTCAGCCAGGCCCGGGCTCCACATCCCCGGCGCTAAACCGACCCCGTCGGTCCAAATTATCCGAGAACCGGTCCTGGCAAGCAGATATCCTGGTGGCATCGGCCACCCCTTGATCACATGAAGACTCTTGATCTTCCTCTGCCCACATCCGCGAGAGACCGTCAGCATTTCCTAGTTCTGGTCCTGGTACATAATCAATGGACTCTATCCTTCCCTGCAACTTCAGGGCCAGACGCCGTAGACGAGGGTTCATCTCTGACTTAGACGTACCGGACACCAAGGCCAGGTTAGGCCTGTTGTCGGTCTTGACAGTCACAGCTTGTCCATACACATAGGGGTCAAAGTGGTTAAGTGAAGCTACGATACCTAGTGCCTCCTTCTCGGGGACCGAGTACCGCAGCTCCGCCCCCCTCAGCGTCCTGGAAAAGAACCCCACAGGCAGCTCCTCCTCCCCGCGCACAACGTGGAGGCAGCCACCCACCGCACGATCAGAAGCGTCATCTCTGGTCCAGACCACCCTGTCTGGCGCCTGCCGCTGAGTCAGGCTGTTGAGCACAGAGGTCTTGTGAGCAAAGTCGGGAATGAAATGGCGATAGTAGCCCACCGTGCCCATCAGAGGTTTCACTTGATGTTTGGTTGTTGGTTTAGGCCACTCCCTCAAGGCCCTCACCCTGTCTTCTGGCACCGACACCTTACCATCACCCACAATATGTCCTAGATACCGTAATGACTTCCTACCAAACGCACACTCTTTACTTTCAACCCAGCTCTATCCAATCTATCCAAAACCTCCCCCACAGCCTTAACCGATTAGTTCCGATAGGCGCGTATACGTGACCACGAACTAAAAACCGGTAGTTCCGATAGGCGCATAAACGCGGCCAGAGAAAAGCAGCTTCAGTTTGGTTTTATTACAACTGTTTGGACTGAGGTAGCCTAGCCTGGAGTCTTTGTGGTTAAAGTACAACCAAGTAAGATTGATAATAGATAATAATTTGTAGTTAGCTGCTGTAGCTTTCAAGTAACTCCTTCTAGAAGGGTCGACCGCGACCGCGTCCAAAAAAGAATTCCGTTTTACGGCGCCCCGCGGCAGTAATTAATTCCGGAAGTAATCGGTTAAGGTGCTTCCCCCAGCTATCAGAGTAAATCTATATATCATCTATATAACAGTCTGCCCCACTTTGCTCTCTGAGAACCTCATCCACCATCTGCTGGAATATTGATGGAGCATTCTTTAATCCAAACGGCAACCGTCTAAACTTGAATTTACCCTCTGGTGAACCAAAGGTTGTTATATCTCTGCATCTCTCCTCGAGTTCCACTTGGTGGAACCCCGGCTGTTAGGTCAAGGGTAGATAGGCAACCACACCCCCTGCTTTATCCAAAGCTCCTTGAGGGTAGGCATATAATGCCTAACCTGGGGCGTGACTTCATTTAGGGCTCTGTAGTCAATACAGATCCTTACTGACACGTCAGGCTTTCTAACAGGGACGATGGGGCTACACCAAGCACTATCATCAGCCCTCTCAATCACCCCATCAGCCAGCATCTTCAACACAGCAGTCTTCACACCATCCCTCAGGCTAAAAGGCACTCTCCTTACGGGTAAGTTTATGGGATCTACCCCTTCAACCACTCTGATAGATCTCTTACCCCCCTATTAGCATCCGGGACTGTCACTAAACATGTCCCCGTGTTCATCAAGGACTTTCTGTAGCTGCTCTCCGTTATACCCCGCACAAGCTTCTTCCTCTGGTGAGTGCCCTCGGTCTAGACTCCTCCTGTTCAACAGATTCCTCAGCCACAATTGCCCTAAAAACAGTCCTTACACTACCACTCTTCAGGTTGTTAATGTGTACTACTCGCCCCTCCTTAGGGAGTCTGTCACCCACTATCCTGTAATTAACCCTACTCAGGACTTCCTGTATAGTAAACGGCCCCTCCCATGAGGCTTGGAAGGCCCCTACCCTCCCTGGCAGCTTCAAGTACACAGTTTCACCCTTTGCTAGTACCCTCTTAGACCGGGTCCTATTCAGCGTCTCTCTCTGGTGGTCCTTTGCTTTCTTACGTCGGGCCACACTCAAGTCCGTGAGTTCTGCTACCCTGTCCCTCAAGGTCTCCACCCACTTTCCCAGTGCTACGCCTTTGTATGTATCATCAGCCCAACTTACGTACACCACATTCAGAGGTCCTCTTACACCAAACCCATACACCAGATCAAATGGGCTCAGACCCGAGTCATGGTGGGTCATCTGCCGAAGAGCAAACAATGACAATGGAAGAAACCGCACCCAGTCCACACCTCTAGTACCAGATTTGGCTAGCATGGGTTTCAATGTGCCATGCAGCCGTTCCACCACTCCGTTACCCTGGGGATGGTACGGAGTGGTGGTAATCATACCGCAACCGAACAGGTCGCACACCTGTTTGAACACTCTACCAGTGAACACTGTGCACCTATCAGTGAGCACGGTGTCTGGAAGACCAGTTCGGGACAGAATGGAAACAAAGGCATCGGCCACTTCTGGGGCTGTAACCGTTCTGAGTGGTACAGCTTCTGGCCATCTGGTGGCCATACAGGAATAAGTGAGCAAATACTGGGCCCCTCCCTTAGGGAGTGGTCCTACCACATCAACAGCTACTACCTTGAAGGGCTCATCTACTATTGGGCGTTCCATTAGCACCACTGGCCTGTTACCCGCATGGTTCAGCTTTAGGCATGCTTGGCAGGAAGAGACATGTTTTAGAACGTCCCCTGCCAAACCAGGCCAGGTAAACAGGCGGTTGAGCTTGGACTTAACTTTCTTGGAACCCAAGTGTCCACCGTATTCATGGGCAAGCTCCAGTAGCCTGTGTCTGTCTGCCTTTGGAACTACCACTCGTACTTGCTCCTCCCCTAGCTCTCCACTACACACATGTAGCAGCATTCCGTTTCTCAGTTCATATCCTCTGAACTTCTCCTTCCCCAACAACATGCACTCTTTAAGTGTCTGGTCGGTTTGTTGTCTCTGTATCAGGTCAGCTCTAGTGTCACCCTTGCCACCCGGAAGTTCTAACTGTAGGTCGTCACTGGCCTTGGCTAATTGAATGGGTGGAGTCACCTCCCTGGCTTCACCATTCCCACCATTCCCACCTTTCCGCCCTTTACCAGACTTGCCCTTCACTTCCTGAGGCTTGGCAGTGGGAGGAGTCTTACATGCCTCCTTGCTGCCCTAGTACTAACAACATCCTCAGTGGGAGGAGTCTTACATGCCTCACCACTGCTACTGTTGGTAGGGGGAGGAGTCTTACATACCTCCCCATTACCCTTACTGCCACTACTGACAGTTGCGTGACTACCCTTAGTCACGCCCTTACTAGTCTCTGAGTTGGTTTGACTATTACCTGGACTACCACTTCCCGCTCTACCCTCCACCTCTGAGGTCTTAGCATCTCCTGTAGTGGTCAGTCCCAAAGTCTCACTCACACCGGTCTTGGTTGGTGTTGGTGAGTCATTGTCGGGCCCCGCCTCTCCTAGGCTTTCTGTCCCGCCCCACTCACCAGAAGTCTGAGAGAGACCCGCCTGTTTGATGGCATCTGTCTCCTCAGCTTCCCTCAATCTGACAGCCTCCCTATGCTGTCTCCGTGTTATGCCCAACACCACTGTGAGTCAGTCGCGTCTGCTGCCGCAGCTGCCTCTGTTAATAGTCTGGTTGCTTGCTCTTGCCTCAAAGGCACAGCGAACAATACCGTCTCAGTTGATAGCTTGTCTGTCACCGCTGCCCGTACCTTATACGTCTCACTTCCCACAGCAACCGTTACCACCGCACACTGGGCCTCAACTTAGCCTCCCTCAAACCCTTCCAACACAACCCACTCGTCTGTCATCTGAGCTTCCAGTACAAGTCGTTTGGGTACAATCGTCATGGTACATCCAGAGTCTGGAAGTATGGAACACTCTGTCCCATTTACCACTCCCTGTACACTTGTCCCTTCTAAGCCCGACCGTACCAGATTGGTTCGTTTGGTCTGAGTTGTTGTGGTCTCTTTGGTTGTTTTAGATTGCTGTAATTGTTTCCGTTCAGGGCAGTTATAGGCTTTGTGACCCTTCTTCCGACAAATAAAACACTTCGGCCCGTCACTCCCACTCTTCTCAGAACTTCCCTTCTCAAAACCTCCTCCTCTGTCCTGTTTCTCTCTTCGACTCCCCGTCAACTGCGTATTTCTCAGTGTCATGGCAATGTCCATTAAGTCTTTGAGAGACTCCATCTCATAGCCATTCAAGATTGAACATTCTACCTGACTAAGTACGGAGGCATAGTAATTCTGAGCTATAAATATTTTGAGGTCTTCTCTAGATGGGCACAACATGCTAATCCGTTCTACCTCAGCTATGATTTTCCTAGCCAACTCCACTCTATCCCGACTACTCACCCTGAGGTTGGGAAAGTATTCGATGGCAAGCATCCTCAAACACTTCCCGTTAGATCTCACTAAGGCTTCTTTTATGTGTCTGTACTTCTCCCCACTCTCTATCTGGGTCGCCACCTTCTCAGTGACATTTGAAGGTAACTTCCCCAACAGCACCCTCTTCCACTCTGTTTTCGGGATGCCTATTTCCCTAAGCTGAGCCTCCAACCCTCTAATATAGGCTGACAGATCCCCGGTACCTGAGTAACTGGCTATATCTCTTACCAAGTCACCCTTCCACCCCAAAGCATCTGCACCCCTGGCTCCCTCAGATCCTGCTCCCACATCAGCACCCTTAAATGCCTCTAATATGGAAGCTAATTGAGCTGTTGTCATAGGAGGTATTAATGTAGAGTCACCTGTTCTTAGTCTATCCTCTTCCCGGCGCTCTGCAGGCGGCGTCAACACACTAATTCTACCACTCGTTGCCCCAGCATCATCACCCGTACCTTCCACCCCACCCGACACGCCTTTACTGCGAACCTCTTCCATCTCTTGGTCCTGTGTTTCAACTTCAGTGTCGGTATCCTCTGGCATTGGTGATCTCTGTGCTCGCGGGTGCTGTCTCTTGGGAGGCATCTTCCAGAACTGATCCTTCCCAAATGAGTGAGTCTGCAAAGGAAATAAATAAATTAAGATTAGAACTAAGAAGGATTGGTATTACACAACAGGTAAACACGACACAGAGTGTTCTATTCCTCTGCCCAGGAGCTGGCTGTGTTCCCTGAAGTCCACTGAAGTTTGCGTAGGTCGGCGCACGCTTCCGGCATCAACGCTCGATGCGCAACGTCACGTTCCAGCACTTGCGTTAACCTTGCGTAGCTTGCAGGCGTCAACGCTCTTACAGCATAGTCGTCCGGCGTCCTCGGGCGTTGTCGTACGGTTTTGACACGTCCGGTAGGTGTTGATTGGCGTTGATAAGTGCGGCGCACTTCAACGGCTTCAGTGATTAATCTTCCAAACGATAAGGAATTTTATCTCCACTCGTCCAGAGGTAAGTTAATGGAGTAGGAGGTGGTTAGTCCTCTTTCCACGTAGACTGAAGGTACGAAGGCGGTTAGATCTTCGTCTCCGAGGTAAGTTGAAGTTCCGGTTAGGACTTCGTCTCCAAGGTAGGTATTTCTTGACAACGTGGGTTTGGCAGCTTGAATCAGTCGTGTTGTAGAACTGATCCCACCACTGCCACCAGTTGTGGGGTCCTCAGGTAAACAAGTGCAACCTGAGGGGTAGGATTCCACTGCCACCAGTTCTCTCAAACGCCCGTAGCTATGCCTGGTCCCCAGTAGTAAGCAGATAGTGTATGTTTAGTTACAAAATCCACAAACACAGAGCATACACGTACAGATCGAACAGAAAGACACCAGAGATCCTCAAGCTCTGTCCAATATATAGTTGATATAAAACTAATTAGACCAGCTAGCTGTGTGCATCTGATTGGGCAACCCATTGGCCAATCAGATCTTTGATCCCTCTGGAAAGCCTGCTCAAATGCACACACACACACACACACAATGACAATTGTTTATGTTCATGCATCCACTGACACCACTGGCAATACTGCCAGTGGTGACACACATAGTCAGTTCTTATTTAGCCAGGCCCGGGCTACACACTAACCCTCACTTGTGTTACCGAAATCCGACTGGACAGGTGTCAGCTCACTATATTCTTCGAACTCGGCCTCTGAGTCACCTGCATGGCCTTGTTCAGACACTCACTTGCACCTCCTAGCCTGATGTTGTAGGGAGATTACTTCCGCAAAACCTTCGGTTCTTTCGAAGGCTTGTAAGCAGTGTCAGGAAATTGTTTCCCAACCTTCCTCTGTCTTCTTCCTGACACCTCCTCCAATCTCGACACTGGCATTGAACCGGAGTGACTTCGCCTCAGGTGGGACCTGCACAAAAAAAACAAAAAACAACAACACAATGACGACTTCAATTCCACAGAAATCACACACAGTGAGACACATGAAACAACCGCCACAAAAAAACAAAAACAACAACAACAACAACAGAAATGTTCCACTGAAGAGTTCAACTCCTCCGTAACCTCTCAGCAATGATGGAGACTTCCCAGCACACTGAAACCCCGTGAGTTCATCAACTGAAGACCAAGTGTCACTGCGTACTGAGAACCTGTGAGTTGGTCGACTGAAGACGGTAGTGTTCAGAAGACACCGCTGCCGCCAGATGTGGGCCTGTCTGAACTAAGACTTCTCTTGCCGGGTTTAAGCGCTCACTGGAGACAGGAAGATAGTTGCTCCCACCAGAATTCCAAGTCTGTTCCTTCTTTAAACTATCCCTGGCCATAGCTAGTTCCCCTGCCACAGGGTGAGGGTCATAGGAGTAGGTTAATTTAATTAACTAGAGGTGACTGACGTACAGAACAGAACTAAGAACTGACTCACTAAGAATCCAACATGACTTTTATACTAGACACACGCTAACACACAAACTCTGTTCATGACACCTATAAACATGACTTCTGCACAACCAACTCGTTACTCTACAATCATGCAACAAACAACTCGTGATCGTTTCTATGTACAAAAACAATGTTCATTATCCTCTCTTCTTCTCTATTCATGTGGGAACTCCCACATAAAACAGGAATTGAACTAACATAATCAATAATAATATTTAGAAAAAAATTTGAGCAATTGATTAAATTATTCTGAATAGCCTTAAAATAACCAGAACAGTTGCAGGGTAGCATTCCTTTTTTTCCCTCAAAAATATCAAGAATTCTTTGCTGCTCCATTTCAAATTTGATATTTATGTACTCGTATTGTTAAATTCTAAAAGCTGTGACTTTTCTTTTCAAAGTACTAGGCAACACATTATGAAAAATCTGGGAGAATTTCTTCTAAAAAATAGGCGCTTTATCAGTTATTTCAAATGGTTATATTTGTTATCCTAAAGTATTTTTATAACTATATGTGCAAATTTTGAAATTTAATATTTAGCACTTTCTATCAGAATTTACAATTCCATCCAAGCTAGAAGAAATATAAAGATATAGGTTACACCATGATGTATAGGCTACACTAAGACATGGACATTGGTACTAAATTTACATGAGCCGGGCTGAGGGGCCTGAGGATAAAGTAAGTCACATACTAATTTAATGAAGGGTTTTCAACTATTTTTTTGTCATGGCTCTAGATTATAGAAAACAAGTAAGTCACATACTAATTTAATGAAGGATTTGCAACTATTTTTTGTCATGGCTCTAGATTATAGAAAACGCTCAAAAATTTTATTTTTTTGGATAATTCACTGATTCATATCCTAGGAAGTGGATATGAAATACTTTCTTCTAAAAAATTGAACAATCTGATTGGATGGTTTGAATGTACTATGGTATGAAATATATACATACACATATTGTAAGTTTTATTGATCCTCATTATGTTTTCTCTCACACCCCCATCCCACTTCTATAAAATTTACAATGGAATCAGAGGAAGATAGTAAGCTGCCTTTTTTGGATTGCTTATTAAAGAGAGAGAGTGATGGTATGCTTACATCCACTGTGTACAAAAAACCTACACACACAGATAGATACCTTTTCACTTTAAGTCTCATCATCCTAATCATGTAAAGAGAGGAGTAGTGAGATGCTTGTATCAGAGGAGGTTAAGTGAAAACTTCAAGGAAGAAGAGAAACACCTACACAAAGTAGTTCAAAGTAGTGGTTATGACAATGCAACCATTAGGGCAGGCTCTAAAGCGTTACCTTCTAAAGATCACACAGATACTGGTGCAAGAGAAAGGTTTGATTCTTACTATTCCGTACATATCAGGATTGAGCGAGAGCATTCAGAGAGTGTGTAGAGACTTCGACATCGAAACAGCATTTAAGTCGGGTAAGACACTAAGATCACATCTTACTAAAGACTAAGATACTAGCCATTTCCTCTTTCTGAATCGAAGCAATGTCATGTCTTGAGAGATTAAACAATCATTATACCATCATTCTATTTAATGCTACTATTATTTTAACTACAATGCTATTCATTTTAATGAACCTGCAAAGTTTTAAAATGTATTACAACAATATTGTCATTACTGGTCGCTTGACACCATATAGTCTATGTCTAGTTTGAAATATTGGGGGAAATAAATCAACTGGGTTTGATTATTACTTTTGATAGTGACCAATTGAATTATTAAAAGCTAGAAGAGTTATTTTTGAAAGGAGTTTGGAGGTTGAAAATGAGCCTTTACTTGGTAGAAGTTTATTTATTTTCTCAGCCTTCTCACATTTAATAAAAGTATTCTCTCTCCTTCCCAAGTTTTTTTTAAATATAGATCAATAACAATTTCAGTGGTGTAAACCTTAGTCTGTTGAGCGTGAGATCTTAGAATAAGGCTAGCACTTTTACACAGTAGTCATTCTATACCAACTCGATTCTAGCAGTGAGCGTGAATATACAAAACTAGAAAGGTTGGTTGTGGGTTAGTTGATGGCTGTTTAGCGCGGAGCCGCGATACTAGTTAGTCTCGCGAGTCAGACACTTTACCGACCCCGCGGTGGGGGTGGTCTAGCTCGCAAACTGTCGGGTACACTACGTAATTGGCGAGCGAGCTAAGCAAGCGAAACACTACCAGGGACAACTCAATTGAAAATCGGGGATATTTGTTGGCGAACGAGCGAAGTGTGTGAGATACTACTAGTGATGTGCTTGAGCACAAATGGCGAGCGAGCCTAAAGACTATACTATTATGATTTTGATTTCTAACACTGAAGCTACTGAAAATAAGGTCCAGTTTTTAAATTTCGCATACAAGGTAAAGGGATTTCAGTGCCATAGTAACAACTCTCTCTGCAACTGCTTGAATTGAAGAAAAAAAACAACAAAACAATACACGTTATTTAAAAGTTTTCTTTGTGATATTCTTTAGCTAAGTAGTGGTTGTAACACACAATGCTTTGACACAACTGGACATGCACCTACACAGACTTACCTTCGCGGTAGTCTAGTGGACAATGTATTTTCAAGTAAATACTGTTGCGCACGGCTTATAACCGTGACAAAGAGCGCATTGACTTACCACCACCACTAACTCGAATAGAAATGGAAGTCCCTTAAGTTTTCAAGTTTTAACAGCACCCGCAAAAGAATTCAAAACGGGAAACAATTCAATTTCTAGGGTGATACGGGTACTGATCGATAAACCAGAGGATTCTGTTTAGTGCAATTTGGGACGGGGTCGGCCACATAACTAACACAAAAACGCGAGGGTCAAAGTACAAAATGACATACGTACGTCCAAACATATATACAAACTAGTGGTGTGCTTGAGCACAAATGGCGAGCGAGCCTGATAGTTAGGTAACATAAAATGTTACTATTTTTAGCTTACCTCATGCAAACACTATAATAGCAGTTATGACATTTTATTTCAGCAAACAAATACAAAATCACTCTCTTACCTTATTAATGATAACTTTTGTAGTATCAAACATATGCCATTCTGATAATCTCACTCACCAGTAACTCTTGAACAAGCTCTCAGCTACGATAAAAAATAAACCAGTGTTATTATTTGTAATTTTAGCCAACAAATATGGAATTACGACTTACATTATTCTTGAGTATTGATAACTTCTGTAGTATCAAATTGAAGTTACTTTGACCATCTGAATTACCTTGAATTCTTGACAACAAGCTCTCACCTACAAAAACAAAAGACAATCAATTTTAGCACACAAATACAAACTTACTTTCTTACCTCATTTTCTTGAGCAGTGGTAACGTTTGTAGTACCAAATTTGAGCCAATCTGACTATTTGAATTTACCAGTCACTGACTAGCTCTTAGCTACAAAAAAGAAAGGCCAGAGTTAATTTTGCATATTTAGCTAACAAATATGGAATTGCGTACTTATCTCAGCTTCCCTCGAGAAGTAGTAGCTTCCATAGCATTAATACTACGGCATTCTGACTACCAACGGCTCTTGACACCCAACAACCGGCACTCCGTATCCCCCCATAAAACGGCGAAGTTTTGAAATTAAGTCTGGAAAAGGGTCTGCAATGCCATAGTAACCTGTCGAATCAACTTTTTGTGTCTTGAAAACAAGCGTTTTAGAAGGAATTTTCTCATACTTTGGAGCTTAAGTATAAAGTAAGGTTTGCTTAATGCTGTAGTTTCAGAATAAACTGGAGTCAAGCCTAAATAGCCGTGTTTTTAGGAGAAAAAAGTTCCCCGCGCGTGCGTTTAAAGAGCATACGTACCATCCATACATACATACATATAACTAGTGGTGTGCTTGAGCACAAATGGCGAGCGAGCCTAAAGACTGTACTATTTTTATATGAATGATTTTGACTTCTAACACTGAAGCTACTGAATATAAGGTCCAGTTTTTTAATTTACCATACAGGGTAAAGGGATTTCAGTGCCATAGTAACAACTCTCTGCAACTGCTTGGAAGGAAAACAACAACAAAACAATACACGTTATTTAAAAGTTTTTTTTGTGATATTCTTTAGCTAAGTAGTGGTTGTAACACACAATGCTTTGACACAACAACTGGACATGCACCTACACAGACTTACCTTCGCAGTAATCTAGTGAACAATGTATTTTCAAGTAAATACTGTTGTGCACGGCTTATAACCATAACAAAGAGCGCATTGACTTATCACCGCCACTAACTCGAATAGAAAAACTGCACCCGCAAAACAAGAAGCAAAGGTAAACAATTCAATTTCTAGGGTGATACGGGTACTGATCGCTAAACCAGAGGATTCTGTTTAGTGCAATTTGGGACGGGGTCGAACGCCGAGCAAACACAAAAATACGGAGGGTCAAAGTACAAAATGACATACGTACGTCCATATATATAAATAAACATCCCCGATTTTCGATTGTGTTACCCCTGTAAGTGTCTCGCTCGCTACGCTCGCTCGCCAATTATATATATAACATAATACCCGATTTTGCATTATCCACCCCTAATACTGTCTCGCTCGCTACGCTTGCTCGCCAATAACTAGTGATGTGCTTGAGCACAAATGGTGAGCGAGCCTAAAGACTATACTATTTTTATACGAATGATTTTGACTTCTACTGAAAATAAGGTCAAGTTTTTAAATTTAGCATACAGGATTTCAGTGCCATAGTAACAACTCTCTGCAACTGCTTGAATTGAAGGAAAAAACAACAACAACAAAACAATACACGTTATTTAAAAGTTTTCTTTGTGATATTCTTTAGCTAAGTAGTGGTTGTAACACACAATGCTTTGACACAGCTGGACATGCACCTACACAGACTTATCTTCGCTGTAGTCTAGTGGACAATGTATTTTCAGGTAAATACTGTGCACACGGCTTATAACCATGACAAAGAGAGCATTGACTTACCACCGCCACTAACTCGAATAGAAATGGAAGTCCCTTAAGTTGTCAAGTTTTAACTGTACCGGCAAAAGAATTCAAAACGGTAAACAATTCAATTTCTAGGGTGATACGGGTACTGAGCGATAAACCAGAGGATTCTGTTTAGTGCAATTTGGGACGGGGTCGACAACCGAACTAACACAAAAACGCGAGGGTCAAAGTACAAAAATGCCTTACGTACGTCCATACATATATACAAATAAACTAGTGATGTGCTTGAGCACAAATGGCGAGCGAGCCTAAAGACTATACTGTTTTTATATGAATGATTTTGACTTCTAACACTGAAGCTACTGAAAATAAGGTCCAGTTTTTAAATTTCGCATACTTGGTAAATGAATTTCAGTGCCATAGTGACAACTCTGCAACTGCTTGGATTGAAGGAAAAAAAACAACAACAAAACAATACACGTTATTTAAAAGTTTTCTTTGTGATATTCTTTAGCTAAGTAGTGGTTGTAACACACAATGCTTTGACACAGCTGGACATGCACCTACACAGACTTACCTTCGCAGTAGTCTAGTGGACAATGTATTTTCAAGTAAATACTGTTGCGCACGGCTTATAGCCATGACAAAGAGAGCATTGACTTACCACCGCCACTAAGGATTCTCAGAGCTCGTTAATTGAAAAATACTGGAACTGTGAACGCTTTACCTAACTTACGTAATTAGAAGCGCGTGCGAAAACAGAGGTCTCACGTACCCCATAAACAGATAAATAAATAAATATAGCGAAATCTCGATTGTGTTACCCCTGAGAGTGTCTCGCTCGCTTCGCTCGCTCGCCAATAAATAAACTAACATCCCCGATTTTTTCATTTTTACCCCTGTAAGTGTCTCGCTCGCTACGCTCGCTCGCCAATTAGTGGTGGATAATACAAAATGGGGTAATGTTGCACATGTTTATGGTTGATGCGTATGCCCCATGAGCGCGCGGGTTTCTTTTCTTTTTTCTCCTAAAATACGACTTCTTAGGCTTGAACCCAGTTTTCTCTGATATTACAGCATTAAGCAAGTTTTTTTTATAATTAGGCTCCAAATTATGAGATAACTTCTGTGAAACGCTTGTTTTTTCAAGTCCCGAAATGTTGCAGCGACTGATTACTATGGCATTGAAAACCCTTTACCAGACGTACTTTCAAAGGGTGGATGTGAGTCCAGATGCTAGGGAAGAGCAGGACAGAGACAGAGACTCATATCAGTTGCTTACTTTCTGCGTTAGTCAGCTAGTTGTGGTGTGCATTATTAGCGTATCATTGTGTGTTGAGTCTGAGGTGAGTGCCCATAAACTGGGTGCATACGTGTTCAGATTCGTCTTTTTGCTAATTTTAAGATTGTACTAACATTCAACTCTGTCTCAAGTCAGTAACGGTAGCTATTCCCTATGCGTTATGAACAGTTGAGAGTGGCAAAGAACTGGTGGCAGCGTTACTTCTGGAGAACTGGTTCACCGAGGAACGCTCTTATCAGCGCTGTTTGGCCCACGCCTCCATCTATTCCCCCTTCTGGAAGAAGCGTCTCTACAGGGGGTTTGCTGCTAAGTGCAGCTGGCTGGTGGTTGTGAGTCTGCAACTGGTAGTCACAAATGCCTTTCACTTCTGGGAGAAAGCTGAAGATGTTAACTAAAATTACAAAAATAACTCTGGTCTTTTTTTTGTTGTTGTCTAGAGTTACTGGTATACAGAAGGTCAGAATGTCATAAATTTGATACTACAGAAGTTACCACTAAAGTAATTTATAGACAAGAAAGTAGCTTTGTATTTATTTGCTAAAATTAATGGTGAACTGCTATATATAAAACCCACTTTTGTCATATGGAAATAGAAGCTTTATTCCGGTAATATACATCACATAACAATATTGTAGTTTTATGTAACCTAAATATGCAGGTTTGCTTGATATTTGTGCATAAGTACCTAGATATCTAGAGAGATATTATTATTAGGGGGTGGCAACTTAAAAATCTGGTATATTATATGTTCCAGAAGTATATAATTTATTCCACCTTAAATATCTTCACAATGATATCTTTAGGTACATGACCTGTGGATATTTCTTGGTTGTTATAGTTGTTATTTCACACAGTACTGTGAAAGCTCATTACCCTTGTAGTTATAGCAACCAGCAAAACTTGTCACTTTCCTGATTGTTACAGCTACCTTCCTCTTGTGTAGCTACTCAACCAGGTTAGAGCAGGGACCACAGGTAGCCCCTACAACATACCAGTCCTCTAAGTACTAACTACAGCAGTGGAGTTATCTAGTGTGGAATAAACCACGTATTACATACTTCAGAGTGATATGGCTAGATATTTCACTTTCAGGCTTTATTTTCACTCAGCTTCTGGCTCTTGAATGCCAAAACATCTTTCTATACCACACACACGCTTCATGAATTCACTTTCTCAGAGTAGTTTTTTTTTAATTTAAAGCCAATATCATCAATCTAAACAGCAAAATCAAAAATATCTAACATATATTATCTAGCTATTATAAAACACAAGAGCTACCAATATTAAAGTTCACATAATTAATCTATTGAAGATAGTTCAAAATCCAGTCCATCGAGTTCTTGATTGATCGTCGTTTTCAATACTACGAAGACTGTCATTAGGAAAGCCCATAGCTTCTGGAGTGGAATAATTGTCTGAACCTAGAGTCCTAAACGGGCCTGCACTATCATGACAATTATACCTGTGCACCAATTTTCATGCTTTAAAATGGTTAACTTTATTGAAGACAAGAAGTTAACATAGTTAATATAATACAAAATTGAGTTTTGTGGTATTAATAGTGGGAGCACATGGGAAGAAGTTTATGCTTAAAATAGTCAACTATTTTGAGGAGACAAAGAAAATATTTTATATTTTAACTAGGTTTGTGGTCACCAAGAGTCAATTGTTTATTTAACTTTCAAATTCCATGACTTTTAAGTTTAGATTTCAATTACTTATTACATTATTTTCTGATTTATGTCGATATAAAGATACCGAGATGTTGAGTGAAGTTTAATATTGCACATAGGTGCTTGTGGGTGCTAAACATAACCCTAAAGTGTTTGATTCCTGGGAAAATTAAATTCATAGGAACCTATGCTTTGATGAATCACATTAACATGAGACCTAGTAAAAAGCCATTGAAAGCTTGGGTCTGCCACAAATACAAGGAAATAGGCAAGAATTCCATTTTTTTCACGTCCTTTGAATAAAAAAGACATTTTAAGGTATGAGAGTCATAGACACAAAAAAAAATGAAGAAAAGCAGACTGCCATTTAGTTGATTCACTGTATTCTAGGGTAGCAGTTGATTAGTAGTTATTTTAACACACTTAATCCCCACCATTGGTAGTCTTCCATGCACATTGTAAGTCAGATAATATTCTGATAGCTATCAGCTTTTCAAATAATACTCTTATTCTTCCCACTTACATATTTGCAAGTTTTCTTGGAACTGATATAGTTACACATTGTATCAAAATTGTTTTGATTAAATGGGAATTACAGAGAGGTTTACTTCCCATTTTAGGTAACTCAAGAGCTTTACTTTAGCTAGTTTAAATTCTACAAATTCATTCTCTAGGGCGTTTTTGCAGGTGGCTGTCTAGAATTGTGATTCTACTGTGAAAATATACCTGGAGGAATACCTCAACATGAAAATTTTGACAAATGCATGCAATATAAACAGGTAATATTTTGCTTATTATCAACTATGATACTCTTCAAATTCAGTCACTAAGTACGAATAGAAAAAAAAGAAGAAACAGCCACAGAACAGAAGCAGAGAACAGCCTCTTTCAGACTCTGCATACAGCTCACATTGATCTTTGGGGATGCACATTGTCATTAGTGGAGGTCGCTTGAAGCTTTTCACACAACCTGAATTTTGAAGTCCATTCAAGACTCCAAGTCCAAATAATTATCCCAATGTAAAAAAAACATGGGGCTTATCTAATGACAGTCTTCTTAGTATTGAGAAGAGTCATTAAATATCTAGAACTACAATGGACTGGACTTTAAATTTACTTCAACATATATGTGAACCTAAATATTACTAGCTCTTATGTTTTACTGTAGCTAGTTAAATATAATATATGTTATATATGTTTTTGCTGGATTAATGAAAGCATGCATGAATTAATTGAAGTAATGAAAGAAGTTGCTTCGACTTAATGTAAGCATTTTTCATTACACTGAATTCAAATTTAAGTCCACTGCAGCACTTCTTATGCCTGTTCTGAACATTTTTGCTACACAGAACTAAACCAATGACTTTGCTATATTTTCATTTCTATTTCATGCAATTCAGGAAGAGGGTAGGCAGTTTTCTATATAAATTAGCTGCTCTAGTATGCCTAATTCAGTCTGCACATGTTAAATTCAAACTTGCATTAATTTGTCAAAAAGTTTACCTAGTGCACATTATTTAACTTCTAGCTTGCTCGCCACTTTACCAGCAATCCAATAATTCTAACCACGTCATCATTCCTTATTTTAAGTGATGTCCTATTAAAATATAAGTAATTGCTTTGAGCTTATAATTTATTATTCATGCTTTTTTTAATCCAGCTCTTCTAAGATCCTTGTGACATTTTACATCCTGTTTTAAACAATAACATAAATTATCAAACTCTTTCATTCTGATAACAAATTACTATCATACAACTCATTGTTAACAACTTCCACAGGGTATGTCAAGCACCACCTGGAGTCCGCTCACATATGTAGGTTTCCATCCACACACACACTTCATGCATTCATTTTCTGAAAGTAGTTTTTTTATAAATTTAAAGCCAATATCATCAATCTAAACAGCAGAATAAAAAAGATCTAACATATCATATTAGCTAGCTATTATAAAACACAAGAGCTACCAATATTTAAGTTCACATAATTAATCTATTGAAGATAGTTCAAAGTCCAGTTCATAGAGTTCTTGATATTTACTGAGCCTTCTCAATACTACGAAGACTGTCATTAGGAAAGCCCATAGCATCTGGAGTGGGATAATTGTCTAGACCTAGAGTCCTAAATGGGCCTGCAAATTCAGGTTGTGTGAAAAGCTTCCAGCGACCTCCACTGATGATAATGGACGATGTATCTCAAAAAGCAATAACTTAACATTATTATTTAATGTGCAAATATTTCAATGAAGTTTACAGGTGCTGCCACATATGACAGTTAAGAACATTTACTTATGTGTGGTCAAGTATTTTATTTAATATTAGGGGGCATACCTTGAATTGCAGGGGCATGGCTAGGAGGTGACCACTTGGGCATGAGACAAAGGGATTTTTGTCCGGAATAGCAGGGAAAGCAAGGATTTAACATATTTTGAGCGCAATTCAAGAAGCTATAATTATGGCAAGATGCTATGCATAGCTCACTTGTCATTTGTGTGTTGAAGCACACCACACTGAAGAATAAGTTTGAAAAGCACTATAGTACTTCTTGAATATGACCAGATATAAAATGCAGCAAAATACCAAAAGGCCTCTTCAAAATGTATGTAATTTTCAAACCATTAGGATTCAGATCCATAGTACTCAAATGTATTCTTTCTTTTAAGGGTGCAGTACCACCGGAACCTGTGGTTATAAAGTAATTCCATAGAATTCTATAGAACCGCCCGTAACTCGCGACCAAATTACTCTCCACGAACTACGTATTGTGCGCTATACATACGCGTATCAATTAACTTTGCCGCCAATAACTTAGCTACCACAAGAGCTATCCACAAGAGCTATTACCACGAGGGCCAGCCAGCCATCACCACGTAGTAACTACTTTAGAGAAGCCATAATGGGTAGAACCAATAAAAGGAAGCAGCAATTGACTGCAGCCAGGTCAAAAAGGTTTTGTGAAAGAAAGTTGTTGTTTTTTCTTTCTTTGTTTTTTGTTTACTTTTATCAAACAAAAAACACTTCAATTATAGCTCCATGTCAGGGCCTGGCCTGGGTCACACAGTTGATCAGGTTAGAAGTAACAAAAAAAAATGTAATAATTTTACAATGAAATGTAAATCAAAGGGAGCTGTGTCATCTCCTCTGGAGAGCCAGGGAGCTGTGTCATCTCCTCTGGAGAGCCGGGGAGCTGTGTTGTCTCCTCTGGAGAGCCGGGGAGCTTTGTCGTCTCCTCTGGAGAGCCGGGGAGTTCTATTCTCTCCTCTGGAGGGCCAGGGAGCTTAGTCGTCTCCTCTGGAGAGCCGGGGAGCTCTTTTCTCTCCTCTGGAGAGCCGGGGTGCTGTGTCGTCTCCTCTGGACAGCCGGGGAGCTGTGTTCTCTCCTCTGGAGAACCGGGGAGCTGTGTTGTCTCCTCTGGAGAGCTGGGGAGCTGTGTTGTCTCCACTGGAGAGCCGGGGAGCTGTGTCGTCTCCTCTGGACAGCCGAGGAGCTGTGTCGTCTCCTCTGGAGAGCCGGAGAGCTGTGTCATCTCCTCCGGACAGCGAGGGAGCTGTGTTCCCTCTTCCAGGGGTTGTGAATTTTACTCCTGAGAGCCAGAAAGCTGAATCTGAGGTTAGAATTCCAACATAGACTAACCTATATAAAAAAATTGAGAAATTGATAATGAAATTTGAAAGTATTTTATAATTGAAAAAAAAAAAACTTCATTGCTTTGCAGCAATATTGTGGTTTAAAGTTTTACTTAATCTAATATCTTGCAAAAAAATTCTAAACCACATCTACACTTGTATCTATCATAAAAACAAACAACAACAGCCTAGAGTGTTATTGTGTTAAATATTTTGTTGATATAATTTTCAGTACTGACATGCATATTGCTGCAAAACAATTGTTTATAGGCAATGCCCACTGAACCACATACCTCAGTCATCTAAGAAGTGATGACTTTCGCCAAGGACGCAGGGTTCACACCAGACTTGGCAAACTCGATTTCGGAGATAGTATCCACTGAAAGCATTTCTTGGCCTGCTTTTGATTCACTGCGCATTCATGAATCTAGCTGTTCATGGCACAAACATTATGCAATGCTGTCCTTCATGGGTGTCTGGCCACCTGCACTGAGAATACGACAGACTGAGTGGTCACCTTGGTTTGCCATCATGTTGCAAGTAACAGTGGAACAGAATTACCAAGAAATTGGAGGAATCCATCACAGACTTGGCAGAGTGGTCCTGTGGTCAGGTAAGAAGTGAGATTGTGAATCGCGGAGATAGCAAAAAGTGGATGCCTCTTTTGATGGCTTTACCTGACCCGGGGCCACTACTCGAACAACTCCTCTGCCACACTCCACGATTATGTGTCAGGGAAGGTGGCATGGTTTGCACATCGCACCAAACGTGGTCCAGGCCATAACTGGTGTGGCACTTCGGTGGGTGCAGAGACAGACAAGCTGGATGACCTCCTTGGTAAGGCTAAGAATGCTGGGTTTGTGATCGACGAGCTGGTGTGTGACAAGGATACGTGCCACATTTTGTCGTCATTTTCCTGAAGGAATGGTGACGTATTGTTCCAACCACACCACCAAGAATTTCCACACGGCTCTGGAAAAAGTGAAGAGACACAATTGCGAGGTAATGTTAAAAATCTTAGTACTGAATTTTAAATAAAATATTGAACGAATAATAAATCATGAATTAAACAGTTCCATGTTGTACCTCTAATAATATGTTATAATATACTTTTCGAGTTATTTATTTTTCTATTACTTATCATTTTAATTAAATATAGTGCAAGGCTGACAAGTTCCACTGCAAGCGGATGTCAGATGACTTACTCACACATTGCAAGGCTGCTCTGAGTAACGTGATTGCATCTGACATAGTGCAGCAGTCGGACAATCCATTCAAGGAGTTCACAGATGGCATCCAGAACTTCGTTCAGCACTATTGTAGGGATAGTCTTGCTTACTCTTGGTGCCATCATCCTAAGGTAACACATAACCAAACCTTTGAATGTAGATGCACTATTTCTATTAAAAACAACTGTTCGAGCTTTATTGATACATAATTAAAAAATAATTTTGCATTGTTCAGGTGAACTCTGATGGATCTCCGTACAAGACCAAGCACCTTTTCACTTGCAGGTCCCAGGTTGCTGCATTCACCAGCCTCATTGAGGAAATGGCCGCGCATCCCCAGGACTACGTGTCAAACCATGGTCGTCTTACCACTAATGCATTGGAAGGCTTCCATGGACTGACACTGATGTACAGGGGAAAGCACACTGACCTCTGGCACACACACTATGTGTGCAAGACTAACATGGCCATATGCCACAAGGTATACACAATATAAATTTTGGAGGTGGCTGATCTGAGTGGTATGGACCAATAGCCATATGCAAATACATATTCTCACAGTTGTGCAAGTGTTTTATAATTCAATCATATTGCTGTAACAGAATCTGGGACCTATTTGGAAGGTATTTTGCTTCCACAAGATGGGAGTAGACATGCCATTACATGCCGTTGCTTCCATTATGAAGGAGCAGCAACAGTGGGAGAAGAGCCGGCAACGGAAATCCAGCAGTGATAGCATTCACAAGAGGTACTAAGATTGATTGGTTCCATCAAAGCAGTTAGTTAACATGCACACCTAATTTAGTGGTATTATCCATGCTTGTGGTATATTGCATATGTGTCATACAATGATATAGTTATGTAACATAATTGTAGGAACTTACAGAAGAAAGCGAAAAGGGCTCGCTATGAGCAGGAGAAAGTTTTTATGGATAGACTGGCTGGAGCTGGCTGCACTGTGGGCGAGTATGTGGGTGATGGGCAGGGAGAGACAGAATCAGTTGTGGCTCAATCTCATGCAGAGAAATTGGATGAGGTAGGAGACAGTGCCAATGAGCAGAGCACAGCTGATGACACAGAAGACCAACAACCCCTGCTTATTTTATTTCACTGCGAAACCACAGGTTTCAGTATCTATACTGACCACATTATAGATATTGCAGCCAAAGTTATTGGATCTCCAGTTCCTGTAAATCAGTCAACTTTTTCAAGTCTTGTGTGAACACCAAGAAACATCCCTGGGCCTGGTAAAATAATAAACACAATATTATATTTTTTTATGCTTGAATAATATATTCGGTATAGTCACAAAGCTGACAGGAATCACACAGACCATGTTACCGTCAGAAAGGCCATTATCTGTGGTTCCACCACAGTTTGCTGAATGACTAACTTCTGCTGTAACATATGTTAGTGATGCAACCAGTATCATCCACTACCCTGGTATGTATAGTACAAAGCATTTGTTTACCTAGATAGTTACGTGCATTGGTACTGTAGTTCTGGTTTCCCACAATGGCTTCTCCTTTGATTTCCCTATCTTGATGGCTGAAGTGGAGAATCTTGACAACTTCTCTTTGTCTTTCTTCATGTCCAACAATATCCACTTGAGTGATTCATTGCCCCTGTTGCGTTCGGTACGCAAAAAATAGATGTGAAATAATATTAATTTAATCATCCCTTGTAGATGGTGACACAGCTCTCCAAGGACTCAAGTCACTAGGTTTGGAGAAACTACATAAGAGTATTGTGGGAACAGACATACCAGGCAAGAAATAATGAATACATATTCTTTTTAATTTACACCTCTTTAAATGTGTTAGGTGCTCACAGGGATTACCTGATGTACTTGCCATGGAAGCAATTTTGACGCATCCTTCTCTGGTCAAGTGTCTGTCAAACCTCACAGTTCGTTCTCCAGGCAAGCAGATCTCCCTGTGGATTGAACAGAAGTGGGCACACTCTAGATCTATACTGCTCTTATCAAGTTTTTGGGGAGGAAATGTATCACCTCAGGACAGGCAAAGCGTCTAGACTCCTTGGGACTTGGGCTATATGAGCTCGTTGTACTACGTAGTAGTAGCCATTCTAATGAAGGCTTTCTCAAATGCCTGAAAGAGAAAGGAATACGAAATGAAGCTGTGAGAAATAAGCTTCTAAAGGCACTGAATCAGTTTAAATAGTTTCATCTTACACCCACCTTCTACTCCAGCTTCACCACCTAGCAGGAAGTGGTTCTTCCCGAGAGCTGCTTGTCCCTACAGTCACCACCTGGGCATCCAGAATCTTCGAAGTCTACTACTCCAGGCTCCCCAGGCTCCCCGGCTCTGTGTTGGTGTTATGTGTTTACAAAAACCAGCTCTTTTTAGAGCCACCAAATCGTGGGAGATTTCACTTTACCAATAAATTGCGTGCAGACGGGTACCCGAAGTAAGAGGGCGGGGTTGGAGAATCAAATTATGGGTGAGCGAGCGGGACACTATCAGGGGTAACTCAATTGAAAACGGGGATATTTGTTGGCGAGCGAGTGGAGCGAATGAGACAGTATTAGGGGTGGATAATGCAAAATCGGGTACATGTTATATGTATATATGTATGTATGGATGGTACGTATGCCCCTTAAACGTGTGCGCGGGTTCCCTTTTTTCTCCTAAAACATTTTTTTATATTAGGCTTGACACCAGTTTATACTGAAACTACAGAATTAAGAAAGCCTTACTTTAAACTTAAACTCCGAAGTCTGAGCAAATTCCTGCGAAAACATTTGATTTTCAAGACACAAAAAGTTGCTGCAACCAGTTACTATGGCATTGAACACCCTTTTCCAGACTTAATTTTCAAAACTTTTTGAAACTTCGCCGTTTTGGGAGGATACGAATTGCCAATTGTTGGTTGTCAAGACTCACCGGTAGTCAGAATGCCGTAAAATTAATGCTAAGGAAGCTACTACTACTCGGGGAAGCTGAGGTAAGTACGTAATTCCATATTTGTTAGCTAAATAACTCTGGCCTTTTCTACTTTGTAGCTAAGAGCTTGTTGTCAACAGTGACTGTTAAATTCAAATAGTTAGAATGGCTTAAATTTAATACTACTACGAAAGTTGCCACTGCTCAAGAATATGAAGTAAGAAAGGAATTTTGTATTTGTGTGCTAAAATTGATGGTCTGTTTTTGTAGCTGAGAGCTTGTTGTCAAGAGTTCACGGTAATTCAGATAGTCAAAGTAACTTAAATTTGATACTACAGAAGTTACCAATACTCAGGAAATTGAGGTAAGTAGTAATTCCATGTTAGTTGGCTAAAATACCAAATAATAACACTGGTTTATTATATATTTTTTTATCGTAGCTGAGAGCTTGTTCAAGAGTTACTGGTAATTGAGGTTATCAGAATGGCTGATGTTTGATACTACAGAAGTTACCATTTATCAGGTAAAAGAGTAATTATGCATTTCTTTGCTGAAATAAAAGATCATAACTGCTATTATAGTGTTTGTATGAACTAAGCTAAAACATAAGTAACAATACTGTCGTTATATGTTACTTGAATATCAGGCTCGCTAACCATTTGTGCTCAAGCACACCACTAGTTGGCGAGCGAGCGAGATAGTATTAGGGGTGGATAATGCAAAATTGGGTATATGTTATATATATGTATGTATGGATGGTACGTATGCTCGTTAAACGCATGTGGGTTCCCTTTTTCTCCAAAAAACATGGCTTTTTAGGCTTGACCACAGTTTATTCTGAAACTACAGCATTAAGCAAGCCTTACTTTATACTTAAGCTCCAAAGTGTGAGAAAATTCAAATTGAAAAAAAATTGATTCGACCGGTTACTATGGCATTGAAGACCCTTTTCCAGACTTATTTTCAAAACTTCGCCGTTTTAGGGGGTATACGGAGTGCTGATTGTTGGTTATCAAGAGCCATTGGCAGTCAGAATGCTGTAGTATTAATGGTAAGGAAGCTACTACTACTCCCAGGGAAGCTGAGGTAAGTACGTAATTCCATATTTGTGGAGCAGCCCCACCCCTCAACTACAGGCTAGCTCTGTGGACTGATTTAGCTGTAGGTGCTAATGGACCACCTATTCACTAATTAGTGTACCTTCACTGCATTCATACAAACAATTATTCTATTCTAACATTACCTTTCTCATGCCTGCCCTTATCTTATGCAATCCCCATTCCATTCCACTCACATATATACTTGTAACACTAATCTGTTATACTTAAGCTTGTCCATACTTATTATAGTTCTTGCTTGCTTTTGTGTATCATTCATTTTGTTTTGTTTTATGTTCTGTAATTGTACTTTGTTCTCTAGTTCTGTATCATTTTGTTTGAATTTGAGACTGAGTACTGATAGGGATCTTGAGCATACTGGGAATAGTGGATAGGCCTTAGTCAGTGTGTTTAAGTCTGGAGATATTTTGTCTTTTTCCCTTAGTTTTAGTTAGTAGTCTTTGCGTGATAGTTTGGCTGAGTTTTTATAGCTTTACCCAATTGTCGTGTGCTACTACAATTTGTTAGCTAAATATGCAAAAATAACTCTGGCCTTTCTTTTTTGTAGCTAAGAGCTTGTTGTCAACAGTGACTGGTAAATTCAAATAGTCAGAATGGCTCAAATTTGGTACTACAAAAGTTACCACTGCTCAAGAAAATGAGGTAAGAAAGTAATTTTGTATGTGTGTGCTAAAATTTATTGTCTTTTGTTTTTGTAGCTGAGAGCTTGTCAAGAATTCGAGGTAATTCAGATAGTCAAAGTAAGTTAAATTTGATACTACAGAAGTTATCAATACTCAGGAAATTGAGGTAAGTAGTAATTCCATATTTGTTGGCTAAAATTACAAATAATATTGCTGGTTTATTTTTTATCGTAGCTGAGAGCTTGTTCAAGAGTTACTGGTATTTGAGATTATCAGAATGGCAGATGTTTGATACTACAAAAGTTACCATTAAGCCATAAAGTTTCTGCTTCTTGGGAAAATCAAATAAGCGTGTTCAAATGTGCATTGCTATATTATATTTGTAATAGTACGGCGCGTAAGTTGCCCATTCAAAAATGTATGGGAAAAATCGCTGTTCAATTGAAACCGCGCAGGGAAAGTGAAATAGCGCGTAACTAATTGAAATATCTTGGTAACTAAGTGGAAGCTAAGTGAAATACATTGGTAGCTAAGTGAAATAGTACGGGTAAGTGCGCACGCGTGCAGTATTAACCTTGGAAACGTACAGTTCGAGTAGTTTTTAGTTGGAGACAATGTCCTTCTTTATCACAGAACCTCTGCCCGTATTAGATGGAATGTTTTACAGAAGATTAGGAGGAGCCGCACGTTGAAAAGAAAGTTCCAGCCGAAGCTAATCCTGAAATAGGGAGATAGTGAGTGAACGATATAATATAGCTACAATTGCAAATGACATTTTAAAAGCCGGTCAACAATTAGCAAGTGATAGCATGGGTAACCTGTGCTATTAGGAATTAATAGCACTCGTAAAGCAATTGAAATTGCACTCGGCTTCACCTCATTCTATTTTAATCACGTTACTCGTGTTATTAATCCTGAATATTGGTTACCCGTGCTATTAATCATATTAATACCATACATAAACTTATATTCTGTTCACATGCCCTGCAGTCAGAGAGTTAAATTCAGCTGACAGATATGGTAATTGTTGGTACAGGGTTCCTACAACATGTGCCACACGAATAATAGCAATGGTACATGCTGTGCTGTAGCTTCCTACTAGAGCAGTAATTGCCTATTCACAGTCATAGTCCAAATATAATAATAATAATAATAATAACCCTCTCGCGCTTACCACTGAGGATTAATAAAGATGTCAACAGTCCCTACACAATGTTCCCTCCTTGTGCTGCCACAGAGAGTCTTTGAAGAAGGTAGGTGTGTTTCATTATTCTATTAATATCTTAATTAAAATTGACTAAATACAGTTTCTCACTACAATAGAATTTTTAGTTGTATATGCTTTGTGTCACTAAGAAGTTGAGATATTTCAAGTGATGTTTAATAATACACATATGAACACACTTACTTGGTTTTCCCAAGAAGCAGAAACTTTAGGGCTTAATCAGAACTAACTAGCATCTATTGCTAGGAATCTGCTTTGATGATGAATCACATTAATGAGACTTAGTAAGAAGCCATTGAAGACTGGGGTCTGCCACAAATACAAGGAAACATGCAGGATATTTTAACATCTGTTGTTAAAATTGGCTTTGAAATTAGACATATTAAACTGTGAGAGTCATAAACCCCGCTAATAAATTAATATATAAGAGGTACTCATCATTATTTTTTAAACTTCCAAAACTCACTTTGCCTTGCATTCCCATACATTTTTGCAAATCCCTATGTGATGTTTACAAACCAGACTACAGTAGTGACGAGTATGTGCATAAAATATCAATACACATGATTTTCTTACCACCATAGCACACATACAGAATGTTTATTTATTTTTAAGCTTATAAAAATATAGTACATGGTGATAACTTTGAAAATAGCAATGAAGAACCTAGAATTGACCCAGGTACATTTTTTTGTAATGTGACATTGAGAATAATCTTCAGCAATAGCTTAAAAAATAGGTGAGTTCAATTAGGATCAAAATAGCCTCATTTACTAGCTTTATGGCACCACATACTCCATATCTCTCATGAGTTTAAATAAAAGGCAATTTTAAAATCATTTATGTACTGTATATAAAATTAATGAAACCTCAATTAATTATGATTCCTCTTTCTATTTTTTTTACAAAAAAAATGCAAGGCAAAGTGAGTTTGGAAGTTTAAAAAATAATGATGTATATATTTGAACCAATAACCCTATAAAATTATGAGGTAATTTACCAAAATTATTGTGTCTGTGGCCTATGAACTATGTCAGTACGTTTAAGCCTCTTACATATTAATTTATTAGCGGGGTTTATGACTCTCACAGTTTAATATGTCTAATTTCAAAGCCAATTTTAACAACAGATGTTAAAATATCCTGCATGTTTCCTTGAATTTGTGGCAGACCCCAGTCTTCAATGGCTTCTTACTAAGTCTCATTAATGTGATTCATCATCAAAGCAGATTCCTAGCAATAGATGCTAGTTAGTTCTGATTAAGCCCTAAAGTTTCTGCTTCTTGGGAAAACCAAGTAAGTGTGTTCATATGTGTATTATTAAACATCACTTGAAATATCTCAACTTCTTAGTGACACAAAGCATATACTAAAAATTCTATTGTAATGAGAAACTGTATTTAGTCAATTTTAATTAAGATCATTACTGTTAAGATATTAATAGAATAATGAAACACACCTACCTTCTTCAAAGACTCTCTGTGGCAGCACAAGGAGGAAACATTGTGTAGGGACTGTTGACATCTTTATTAATCCTCAGTGGCATGCGCGAGAGGGTTATTATTATTATTATTATTATTATTATTATATTTGGACTATGACTGTGAATAGGCAATTACTGCTCTTGTAGGAAGCTACAGCACAGCATGTACCATGTGTTTATTGGATTCTATTTTTTTTTCTCTTATCAGTTTTATGGAGTATACTTTTCTGAACTTATTGCTATTATTCATGTGGCGCATGTTGTAGGAACCCTGTACCAACAATTACCATTTCTGTCAGCTGATTTTAAACTCTCTGACTGCAGGGCATGTGAACAGATTATAAGTTTATGTATGGTATTAATATGAGTAATAGCACAGGTAACCGTGCTATTCGGGATTAATAACACGAGTAAAATAGTATGAGGCGAAGCCGAGTGCTATTTCAATTGCTCTACAAGTGCTATTGATATAATAGCACAGGTTACCCATGCTATCACTTGCTAATAGTAGGCCAGCTTTTAAAAAGTCATTTGCAATTGTAGCTGTATTATATCGTTCACTCACTATCTCCTTATTTCAGGATTAGCTTCCGCTGGAACTTTCTTTTCAATGTGTGGCTCCTCCTAATCTGCTGTAAAACATTCCATCTAATACAGGTAGAGGTTCTGTGGTAAAGAAGGACATTGTCTCCAACTAAAAACTACTCGAACTGTACGTTTCCAAGGTTAACACTGCACACGTGTACACTTACCCGTACTATTTCACTTAGCTACCGAGGTATTTCAATTAGTTTCCACTTAGTTACCAAGGAATTTCAATTAGTTACGCGCTATTTCACTTTCCCCGTGCGATTTCAATTGAACAGCGATTTTTCCCATACATTTTTGAATGGGCAACTTACGCGCACCGTACTATTATAAATATAATATAGCAATGCACATTTGAACATGCAAGCAGAACTTTAGGGCTTAATCAGAACTAACTAACATCTATTGCTAGGAATCTGCTTTGATGATGAATCACATTAATCAGACATGATACCTTGTATGAAGCCATTGAAGACTGGGGTCTGCCACAAATACAAGGAAACAAGCAAGATATTTTAAGGGTGCTGTGACGCTCCCCACACAAAATATTCTTAATAATTTGATTTTGGTTGCTACGGGTGCTTGTAGAGCCCCAGATGATGGTTCCTAAAGAGTACTGCTAGTGGACTAAATATGTATATATAAAAAACAACAACAAAAAACTGGCCTTGGGGGCCTGCTTCCTTCAAGTTGGAGCTCCTCAGCCTCAAAAATCCACAATCCACAACTCCTCCGCGGGTGCCGTCGCTGACGAGCTCATTCTTCGTCTACTGTTACATTTGTTGATTGTCTTCAAAACCTTTGTTGTAGTTTTGCTCTATTCCACTTTGTTTTGTCTAGTTGATTGTGCTCACATGTTCCTCGAGGAAGCCGCCCAAATTCTTTTCTTTAAAAAAAATGCAACGAACATTTTGTGGATAAGGTCATAGTCTGCCTGTGAATGAAATTTGGAGTAATTTCTACACTTAGTTTCAGAGAAATAACACAAAATAGACTCCTGAACTAAAATTAGTCCACATGACCTAATGACAGAGACTAGATTGCATTCAAACCATACCTACAACAGATTCAATTGATTCCCACGAGAAGTGAGTGAGGTGCTTCCTAACCTTCGGGCGCCTACAGGTTAGCGTACTGGTTTTCCGTCCACCTCCCTTGTGATGATAAGCCCTACTGAGAAGAATATTTAAAGTCCAGTCCATTGTAGTTCCTGATATTTACTGACTCTTCTCAATACTATGAAGACTGTCATTGGAAAAGCCCATGGCTTTTGGATTGGGATAATTATTTGAACCTAGAGTTGTGAAAGGACCTCAAAATTCAGTTGGTGTGAAAAGCTTCAAGTAATGGGAATCCCCCAAGATTAATACGAAGTGAGACAGAGTCTGATAGGGGCTATTCTCTGTTTCTGTTCTGTGGCTGTTTCTTCTTTTTGGTTTGTACTTTGTGGCTGAATTTGAAGAGTACCATAGTTGACCATAAGCAAAACTATTGCCTGTTTTATAATGCATGCATTTGCCAAAATCTTCATGAGGTATTATACCAGATATATTTTCACAATAGATATCACAAGTGTAGACAGCAACCTGGAAAAACGCCCTAGCCGATTACACGCGAATACAAATTTTAATTGCGCCTTACGTAATGCGGTCACGGGCGCACGCGAGACACAGAGGATTGATTGCTTGGTGGGAGGGTGATACTAAACGGGAGAAAGAAGACGAACGGTTGAAGATTGCCTCGGGGACAGTATTATCGAACGATAGGGTACGCTCTAGGCTATTGGGAAAGCATAAATTCGACGCTAAGGAGCTGTTCCCGACTTAAAAATAACAAAGTACTCGCACCGTTTGGCAAAAACTTTTATGGCATCACACTGAGGCTCTTAGTAAGCACACTAGTAAGGTTGGAAGTATGGTTTCATGGCTGAAGCAGTTTGCTACTCGATCATAGAGGTAAGAGAAAGTGTTTTTGCACGCATCTGTCTTACATTCAGGAAGAATTTGGTGATATTTATTTAGGGTGTGTTTTAATTTGAACTGAGCAATCTGTTATAAATTTTGTGAACAGAGAAGCTTTTTATGGCTTTTGTGCATGAAAACAGGTACATCACAAATAAATGATAGAATATTTGAGTGTATTCAGTTTGGTACTCCAAGGTGTCTTTACTTTTGATGTGCTGGTAGGCTGCATTGTTGACAGAACAGTTGGTGATCTTACCCCAAGTCCAATTGGTCATAGCATAATAAAAGTATAATGTCATAGGGCTCCCTGCAGTCTCACCTGTTGTATAACAATATTTATTATTACTTATTGCTATAAAGAATGTGGTTAAAATTCCTGTAGAAATCGCTATTTCAGAATCATCAATTCCGTTCTCTCGTCAGAGTTCTTGACCATCTAGTAACTGCTACAGTCACTACACCCATCAGTAGTGAAGTCGTCATTCTTGCTGTTATCAAACTCATTCTTGCTGTCATCAAACTCCTCGTCACTACCATCAGAGTTACTGCCATCCTGGTCACTGCCATCCTTGTCACTGCCATGCTGTGCCAGGTCAAGAATATTGTCTTCATCACTAGGATGCTGAAGTGCCAGTGTTCCACTAGCCAAGATAGCTTTCTACTTGTCATATAATGAGCAGTTATAGCTAAAGCAAAATATTGCTTTGTAAAAAATTATTCTGTGTACCTTTATTATATTATTATGAAATATATTTTCAATTTATACTTTATCAGAAAGAAGTCTTATTGTTGTGACAAAATTTACTCAACATTTTCTTATGGCAGTCTATGTATTTTATAAGCCTAAAATATACTTACAACAATATAGAATCGTCTGCAATTGTGATTGGTGGCTTCCTTGACTCCACAAAGCTGTAGGGCGAAATGGACGCCAAGACGCATTTTTGACGCATTTTCGCGTCCTCCGCGGTTATCGATTTTTCTCAATTGACGCGTATTTGCGTCTTCCGCGATTAATCGGCTAGAGAATGAATTTTGTAGAATTTAACCGTAAAGTCAGCTGAAGTAAAGCTCTTTGAAATATCTGAAATGTAAGGAAACCTCTCTGCAATTCCCAATTAATCAAAGCAAATATTGGTGCATTTTGTAACTATATATGATCAGTTCTAAGAATATTTGCATAAATGTTAATGTGAGTGGGAAGAATAAGAGTATAATTTAAAACCCCAGTATTCAATGGCTTCTTACAAGGTCTCATGTCTGATTAATGCGATTCATCATCAAAGCAGATTCCTAGCACTAGTTAGTTCTGATTAAACCCTAAAGTTTCTGCTTCTTGGGAAAATCAAATAAGTGAGTTCAAATGTGCATTACTATATTTTATTTATAATACCATACAGAAACTTATAATCTTTTCACAAGCCCTGCAGTCAGAGTTTAAAATCAGCTGACAGAAATGATAATAGTTGGTACAGGGTTCCTAAAACATGTGCCATATGAATAATAGCAATAAGTTGAGAAAAGTATACTCCATAAAGTTGATAAGTGAAATAGAATTCAATAAACACATGGTACATGCTGTGCTGTTGCTTCCTATAAGAGCAATAATTGGCTTATTCACATAATCCAAATAATAATAATAATAGTAATAGTAATAGAAAATAAGAAATCGAAGCACCAGCAATGTGAACCCTCAGGGCTATTAAACACACCCTAGCTATTACAATGTAATCTCACACCAAAAGAACAAGCAATCTATTAGCTATTTTAATGAGGCATTAATATAACTTGAGCAATGAAAATGGTACTTGGAAAGGTAGTCTTCATAATAGACTGGCCAGAAACACACTGGTATACATTTTCAATGCGAAACTTCACTTCTGTCAACTCCGTTAACTTCCCTGAGCATAAAACAAACTACACCGCATCGCTGGCTGCAAGAAATTATTTGCTCACGTGATTATGCCATCATGCTAGAGGGCATTACGCACAAAAGCTGATACCTACGCGGATCTGAAAGCTTCGTGTTTTCTAAACAATTAGCCCAAAATTAAAAAAGTAGCACAATAAAAGGTTCTAAATCTTCATCCTGAATAAGTTCATACCTAAATCAAAGGTTAATTGTCAGTAATCTCCAAAATCAGAGCATGTGACAGAGACAGACAAACAGGCAGGACGACTACTGTAACCCTCTTGTGCATGGGTGCTGAGGATTAATAAAGATGTCAAAAGTCCATACACAATGTTTCCACCTTGCACTGCCACAGAGAGTCTTTGAAGAAGTTAGATGTGTTTTTTTGTAATATAAATAATATCTTAACAATAATGGTCTTAATTAAATTGACTAAATACAGATTCTCATTACAATAGAATTTTTAGTATATGGTTTGTGTCACTAAGAAGTTGTGAGACATTGCAAGTGACGTTTAATAATGCACATTTTGAACACACTTATTTGATATTCTCAAGAATAAGAAACTTTAGAAATTAACCAGGACCAACTAGCATCTATTGCTATGAATCTGCTTTGATGATGAATCACATTAATTGAGACATGATACCTTGTAAGAAGCCATTGAAGACTTGAGTCTGCCACAAATACAAGGAAAACATGCAGGATATTTTTAACATCTGTTGTTAAAATTGGCTTTGAAGTTAGACATATTAAGCTTTGAGAGTCATGAACATGCAAATAAATTAATATATAATAGGCTTAAACATAGTAGCATAGTTCACAGGCCACAGACACAATAATTTTGGTAAATTACCTCATAATTTATAGGGTTATTGGTTCAAATAAATCTCATCATTATTTTTTAAACATCCAAACTCATTTTGCCTTGCATTTTTTTGTAAAAAAAGTGAAAGTGGAATCAAAATAAATTGAGTAAGTTTTATTAATATTCTTTGTGGGTATAACTATAAAGTACATAAAATGAATTGAAAATTGCCTTTTATTTAAACTCATGAGAGATATGGAGTATGTGGTGCCATAAAGCTAGTACATGTGGGCACTTTGATCCTCGTTGAACTCACCTATTTTTTAAGCTATTGCTGGAGATTATTCTCAATGTCACATTACAAAAATTGTACCTGGTTCAATTCTAGGTTCTTCATTGCTATTTTCAAAGTCATCACCATGTACTATATTTTTATAAGCTCAACAATAAATAACAATTGTGTATGTGTGCTATGGTGGTAAGAAAATCATGTGTATTGATTTTATGCACATAACTCGTCACTACTGCAGTCTGGTTTGTAAACATCACATTGGGAGCTGCATAATTCTGAAGTCTTGATTGATTGTAAAAGTAAACTTCATTGAAATATTTGCACATTAAATATTAATGTTAAGTTATTGCTATGGTAACTTAGTGATTTTTTTGAGATAAAAAGAAAGAATACATTTGAGTACTATGGACCTGAATCATAATGGTGGTTTGAAAGTTACGTACATTTTGAAGAGGCCATTGGTATTTTGCAGCATTTTATATCTGGTCATATTCAAGAAGTGTACGTGCTTTTCAAACTTATTCCTCACGTGTGGTGTACTTAAGCACACAAATGACAAGTGAGCTATGCATAGCCTTTTGCCATAATTATAGCTTCTTGAATTGTGCTCAAAATATGTTATTCTTCCTCTTAATCCTTAATATTGAATAAAATACTTGACCACACATAAGTAAATGTTCTTAACTGTCATGTGTGGCAGCACCTGTCACGAAATTATACTACAGATTTCCAATGATTAAATGGGGATTAGAGAGGTTTCCTTCCCACTACATAACTCAATTATCAAATTTACTCTAGCAGTAAGTGAAACTCTAGGAATAGATTGTCTCCATTTAATTTGTTTGCAGGATTCTGTCTAGACCACAGTGATGAGTACATCTGGCAATATGATTTTTTTTGCAAATTCATGAGTATATAAGAGGCAATAGTTTTGGTTATCTTCATCCTGTGCTACTCCTCAAATTCAGCAACAAGGTACGAAACAGAAGTAGAGAAAAAGAACCATGGCAGCCAAAATAGTGCTCTATACACAGAGAGATGCAGCTGGTTTGAAGAGTGTCTTGATGGAAAATGACGCCAATCTAACAAGTTCTTATCTCTCTGCTGTGGTTGATAAAGGACAGTGGATTGCTTACCGCTATCCTGATTACAATCCCAGCTCCTGGGGAAGTGACAATGTGCAACTCTTGACGCAGGGAGACTCAGGAGCCATCGATTTTAAGTTTCCTCCAGCAAGTATTCGAAAAGTGGAGAGTTTTGGAAGTGAGGGAGTCACAGTCTATCAGCACAACGACTACTGTGGCAGAGAAGAACCTCTGTCAGACTCTGCAGCTCATATTAATGTTGGGGGAGCATCGTCCATTATCATCAGTGGAGGTCGCTGGAAGCTTTTCACACAACCTGAATATGCAGGCCCATTTAGGACTCTAGGTCCAGACAATTATCCCACTCCAGATGCTATGGGCTTTCCTAATGACAGTCTTCGTAGTATTGAGAAGGCTCAGTAAATATCAAGAACTCGATGGACTGGACTTTGAACTATCTTCAATAGATTAATTATGTGAACTTAAATATTGGTAGCTCTTGTGTTTTATAATAGCTAGCTAATATGATATGTTAGATCTTTTTGATTTTGCTGTTTAGATTGATGATATTGGCTTTAAATTAAAAAAATTACTTTGAGAAAATGAATGCATGAAGTGTGTGTGTGGATGGAAACCTACATATGTGAGCGGACTCCAGGTGGTGCCTGACATACCCTGTGGAAGTTGTTAACAATGAGCTGTATGATGGTAATTTATGTTATTGTTTACCACAGGATGTAAAATGTCACAAGAATCTTAGAAAAGTTGGATTAATAAAGGGTGCATGAATAATAAATTGTTAATAAAAGAAAGAAATTGCTTCCACTTCCACTTAATGTGTATAAATGTTCATTTGATTTTCAAGGAAACTAACTAGCAATAAATTATTTTTGTTTTAAAGAAACGTCAAACGGAATCCAAATTTCAGTCCAATCCAGCACTTTTTATTCCTGTTCTGAACACTACTACTTATCATTAGTGATACCCATTGCTTGTGTAGCCAGGTTTAAGACTTAGGAATTACTTTCCTAAGTGTCTAGTGATCAACCTGTATGATTCATAATTTTGGTAGCATTGCTAGAAATGTGTTGTTCCACTTATGGAGGAAAACACAGGGGAGGATCCAGGGGATACCTATAAACGCCATCCACACTGCAGGTACATGCCAAATAAGAACAAATGGACATTGTATGTATGTGTGTGTATGTGTAAGTTAATGATACTTGTAAATTAAGTGTTCATGAATTATGTCAGTATGAATTCTTCTCTTATTCTTATTAAGTACTTGCATTCACTCCTATAAAAGCAATGTCACTTTGTGTGTTTTTCAGTTTTTGTGCTATTCTCCAATTTAAATTTTCTTCAAAATTCAACTCAATTCGTTGAAAAAGTCTTGCTTAGAAGCGAGAGGGTTAAGTCAAGGACTTGGTGGCAGCACTAACTTTACGAAGACTTCACAAAGTTAATTTCCACTTACAACCAAAACTTAACATTACGCTTATCGAATATCCAATAAATCTTCATCCTGAGTACATTCATACCAACGGTTAATCAACGGTTAATTGTCAGTTATCTCCAAAATCAGAGTGTGACAGAGACAGACAAATAGATAGACAGGACGACTACTATAACCCTCTTGTGCATGGGTGCTGAGGGTTAATAAAGATGTCAAAAGTCCATACACAATGTTCCCACATTGCACTGCCACAGAGAGTCTTTGAAGAAGTTAGATGTGTTTTATTATAATATAAATAATATCTTAACAATAATGGTCTTAATTAAATTGACTAAATACAGTTTCTCATTACAATAGAATTTTTAGTATATGCTTTGTGTCACTAAGAAGTTGAGAGATTGCAAGTGACGTTTATAATGCACATTTTAACACACTTATTTGATTTTCTCAAGAAGAAGAAACTTTAGAAATTAATCAGACCAACTAGCATCTATTGCTAGGAATCAGCTTTGATAATGAATCACATTGAGACATGAGACCTTGTAAGAAGCCATTGAAGACTTGGGTCTGCCACAAATACAAGGAAAACATGCAGGATATTTGTAACATCTGTTGTTAAAATTGGCTTTGAAGTTAGACATATTAAGCTTTGAGAGTCATAAACCTGCAAATAAATTAATATATAATAGGCTTAAACATAGTAGCGTAGTTCACAGGCCAATTTCGGTAAATTACTAAGGTTATTGGTTCAAATATATCTCATTGTTATTTTTAAACTCCAAACTCATTTTGCCTTGCATTTTTTTGTAAAAAAATGGGAAGTGGAATCAAAATAAATTGAGTAAGTTTTATTAATATTTTTTTAGGTATAGATATAAAGTACACAAATGAATTTAAAATTGCCTTTTATTTAAACTCATGAGAGATATGGAGTATGTGGTGCCCATAAAGCTAGTACATGTGGGTACTTTGATCTTCGTTGAACTCACCTATTTTTTAAGCTATTACTGGAGATTATTCTCAATATCACATTACAAAAATTGTACCTGGTTCAATTCTAGGTTCTTCATTGCTATTTTCAAAGTCATCACCATGTACTATATTTTTATAAGCTTAACAATAAATAAAAATTGTGTATGTGTGCTATGGTGGTAAGAAAATCATGTGTATTGATTTTATGCACATAACTCGTCACTACTGCAGTCTGGTTTGTAAACATCACATAGGGAGTTGCATAATTCTAAAGTCTTGATTGATTGTAAAAGTAAACTTCATTGAAATAATTTGCACATTAAATAATGATGTTAAGATATTGCTATGGTAACTTAGTGATTTTTTTGAGATAAAAAGAAAGAATACATTTGAGTACTATGGATATGAATCATAATGGTTTGAAAGTTACGTACATTTTGAAGAGGCCATTGGTATTTTGCTGCATTTTATATTTGGTCATATTCAGGAAGTGTACGTGCTTTTCAAACTTATTCCTCACGTGTGGTGTACTTAAGCACACAAATGACAAGTGAGCTATGCATAGCATTTAGCCATAATTATAGCTTCTTGAATTGTGCTCAAAATATGTTATTCTTCCTCTTAATCCTTAATATTGAATAAAATACTTGACCACACATACGTAAATGTTCTTAACTGTCATGTGTGGCAGCACCTGTCACGAAATTATACTACAGATTTCCAATGATTAAATGGGGATTAGAGAGGTTTCCTTCCCACTACATAACTCAATTATCAAATTTACTCTAGCAGTAAGTGAAACTCTAGGAATAGATTGTCTCCATTTAATTTGTTTGCAGGATTCTGTCTAGACCACAGTGATGAGTACATCTGGCAATATGATTTTTTTTGCAAATTCATGAGTATATAAGAGGCAATAGTTTTGGTTATCTTCATCCTGTGCTACTCCTCAAATTCAGCAACAAGGTACGAAACAGAAGTAGAGAAAAAGAACCATGGCAGCCAAAATAGTGCTCTATACACAGAGAGATGCAGCTGGTTTGAAGAGTGTCTTGATGGAAAATGACGCCAATCTAACAAGTTCTTATCTCTCTGCTGTGGTTGATAAAGGACAGTGGATTGCTTACCGCTATCCTGATTAAAATCCCAGCTCCTGGGGAAGTGACAATGTGCAACTCTTGACGCAGGGAGACTCAGGAGCCATCGATTTTAAGTTTCCTCCAGCAAGTATTCGAAAAGTGGAGAGTTTTGGAAGTGAGGGAGTCACAGTCTATCAGCACAACGACTACTGTGGCAGAGAAGAACCTCTGTCAGACTCTGCAGCTCATATTAATGTTGGGGGAGCATCGTCCATTATCATCAGTGGAGGTCGCTGGAAGCTTTTCACACAACCTGAATATGCAGGCCCATTTAGGACTCTAGGTCCAGACAATTATCCCACTCCAGATGCTATGGGCTTTCCTAATGACAGTCTTCGTAGTATTGAGAAGGCTCAGTAAATATCAAGAACTCGATGGACTGGACTTTGAACTATCTTCAATAGATTAATTATGTGAACTTAAATATTGGTAGCTCTTGTGTTTTATAATAGCTAGCTAATATGATATGTTAGATCTTTTTGATTTGCTGTTTAGATTGATGATATTGGCTTTAAATTAAAGAAATACTTTGAGAAAGTAAATGCATGAAGTGTGTGTGTGGATGGAAACCTACATATGTGAGCGGACTCCAGGTGGTGCCTGACATACCCTGTGGAAGTTGTTAACAATGAGCTGTATGATGGTAATTTATGTTATTGTTTACCACAGGATGTAAAATGTCACAAGAATCTTAGAAAAGTTGGATTAATAAAGAGTGCATGAATAATAAATTGTTAATAAAAGAAAGAAATTGCTTCCACTTCCACTTAATGTGTATAAATGTTCATTTGATTTTCAAGGAAACTAACTAGCAATAAATTATTTTTGTTTTAAAGAAACGTCAAACGGAATCCAAATTTCAGTCCAATCCAGCACTTTTTATTCCTGTTCTGAACACTACTACTTATCATTAGTGATACCCATTGCTTGTGTAGCCAGGTTTAAGACTTAGGAATTACTTTCCTAAGTGTCTAGTGATCAACCTGTATGATTCATAATTTTGGTAGCATTGCTAGAAATGTGTTGTTCCACTTATGGAGGAAAACACAGGGGAGGATCCAGGGGATACCTATAAACGCCATCCACACTGCAGGTACATGCCAAATAAGAACAAATGGACATTGTATGTATGTGTGTGTATGTGTAAGTTAATGATACTTGTAAATTAAGTGTTCATGAATTATGTCAGTATGAATTCTTCTCTTATTCTTATTAAGTACTTGCATTCACTCCTATAAAAGCAATGTCACTTTGTGTGTTTTTCAGTTTTTGTGCTATTCTCCAATTTAAATTTTCTTCAAAATTCAACTCAATTCGTTGAAAAAGTCTTGCTTAGAAGCGAGAGGGTTAAGTCAAGGACTTGGTGGCAGCACTAACTTTACGAAGACTTCACAAAGTTAATTTCCACTTACAACCAAAACTTAACATTACGCTTATCGTGCATCCACACACACCTTTAAACCAAGTGGATTGAAAATTATAATGTACAAGAGTATCAATACCAGCAATTTAGCTAGTTCATAGCAAAATTGTTTACCAATATTTTATGCTCTTCATTCATAAAGTACATGTCCAAATCATTTTATACTTAAATAATTTGTTTGGTTTTGACCTAAATATGGTTGGGTCACTCCCTGTCCTTAGGCTGGATCCGACTCTGCTATATAGCTACATGAATAATTACTTCACTATTATACAAAAATTCGTTATGAACATAGTCACATTAATAGCAAATTTATTGTGTGGAAAATTGGCAGATATATATTTAATAATAATGTATGACACATGCAAGTTAATAGCACAAGTGATATCCTAATAATTTTTTGGTAAGCAGACCTAATCATTTAGGGTAGTACTTTGCTTTTAAAAATTCACTCATAGTAATCTCTTTCTTCCTAGTGCATTATATATAAAGTATGAATGTGGATGAAACCAGTGTGTATAAATAACGTCAGTCATCTAACTTCTCGCGTATAACCACTTAACCATCATTCCAATATTAGTGAGGACAGAATATGTATAAGTTCTAGTGTTAAAAGCTCAAAATGCGTTTCAGATTAATGTGTTAAATGGGAATGCAATCATGAATGTTAAACTCAATTCAAAATCTATGGAAGTTGAAATGCTCATTTATTTACAATGCCATACAGAAACTTATGATCTGTTCACATACTCTGCAGTCAGAGAATTTATAATCAGCTGACAGAGATGATAATTGTTGGTATACAGGGTTCCTACAACATGTGCCAAATGAATAATAGCAATAAATTATGATATAAATAATATCTTAACAATAATGGTCTTAATTAAATTGACTAAATACATTTTCTCATTACAATAGAATTTTTAGTATATGCTTTGTGTCACTAAGAAGTTGAGACATTGCAAGTGACATTTAATAATGTTCATTTGAACACACTTATTTGATTTTCTCAAGAATAAGAAACTTTAGAAATTAACCAGACCAACTAGCATCTATTGCTAGGAATCTGCTTTGATGATGAATCACATTAATTGAGACATGATACCTTGTAAGAAGCCATTGAAGACTTGGGTCTGCCACAAATACAAGGAAAACATGCAGGATATTTTAACATCTGTTGTTAAAATTGGCTTTGAAGTTAGACATATTAAGCTTTGAGAGTCATAAACCTGCAAATAAATTAATATATAATAGGCTTAAACATAGTAGCGTAGTTCACAGGCCACAGACACATTAATTTAGGTAAATTACCTTAATTTATAAGGTTATTGGTTCAAATAAATCTCATCGTTATTTTTTAAACTCCTTGAACTCACCTATTTTTTCAGAATTTAACAGTATAAATACTGAATTGGAGTGTTTGTTTGCTGGCTGGTTGTCGTAGCTCAGTGGCAGAGTGCTTGTGCGTTATACAAGCAGTCCTGGGTTTGATTCCCAGTGGCGACAAAATATTTTTAATTCTGTATTGTTTAAAAAAGCCTGTGAAAGAGTCTAATGATCTCAATTATAATAAATAACTAGTGATGACAAAAATGATAATTAATAATGATAGTAATAGTAATAATAATAATAATAATAATAATAATAATAACAATAATAATAATAATAATAATAAATGGTATCTGTGTTTTTACATAAAAAACCTAATGATCTTAATTAAATTGGCTAAATTAAGCTACTTATTCCAGTAGATTAATTATTTTAATGTTTGGTGTCAATAAGACGTCGAGCTATTGGAATTGAAGTTTAATAATGTACATTTGAACACACTTAATTAATTTTCCCCAAAGCAGTAACTTTAAGGCTTACACTTAGCTCCCACTAGCATCGATTGTTAGGAATCTGTTTTGATGACGAATCACATTAATTAGACAGAGACCAAGTAAGAAGCCATTGAAGGCAGAGTTCTGCCACAAATACAAGGAAATGTGGAGGATATTTGTAACATCTGTAGTTAAAATTGGCAATGAAATTAGACATTTTGAAATTGCAAAACAACTAAAATATAAGAGGTTGGAACAGTAAACAAGCATAATTCCCAGGCAAATGAGGTTATTGGTTCAAATAAGCCTGACTGTTATTTTTTAAACTCCAAACTCATTTTGCCTTGCATATTTTGTTTTAAAAATAAGAAAAAAAAAGAATAGAAACAGGAATCAAAATTTATTCAGACAGTTGTGTTAAAATTTGGGTATAGCTAGTTATAGAGTACAACATAAATGCACGTTTGTTTAAACTCAAAAGAGATATGGAGTAGATGGTGCTAGAATGCTAGTACATGATGAGTACCTTGATCCTCATTGTGAGATAGCTTATAAATGTGAGTTAGGTCCCTTGTGTATTTTTGCACTTAGTACTTATTATAAATGTCTTAGCTTATGCATTTATGTATCTTATATTTACTGTAATTTATTGTATGCACTCTTTTATTAATCAAGCTCTTCTAAGATCCTGTAACATTTTACATTCCCTGGTGAACAATAAGATAAATTACTATCATTACAACTCATTCTTGACAAATTCCAATTGTGTCATGCACAGTTGCAGTAGTCTGCTCAGTTTCCATCTTATCACTTCATTCATCAACTTTCTAAAAGTTTTTTTTTTACTGTAAGCCAATATAATCAGTCTTTCTCATAAAACTATAAAGCAATAACCAAAAAACATCCCCCCATATTTAGCTAGATATTATAAAACACAAGAGCTACTAATATTTAAGTTCATCAATTGAAGATATTCAAGCCAGTCCATGAGTTCTTGATGTTTACTGACTCTTCTCAATACTATGAAGACTTTCATTAGGAATACCTGTAGCATCTGGAGCGACATATAAGACTTAGAGTCCTAAAGGGGCCTGCAAATTGAGGTTGTGTGAAAGCCTCCAGAGACATCCACGTATGATAATGGACGATGTTCCCCCCACTAAGAAAATCTGAGGTGAGTACAAAATTCTATATTTATGAGCTAAAATTTTGAAAAAATATTCTTGCCATTTTATTTTTGTACAACTGAGTTGCTTGTCTGACACAACACAAGTTACTGGTAATTCAAACAATCAGAATGGCTTTATAGATAGATGCTACAGCATCTACCACTCACTACTTTGGAAATTGAGGTAAAAATGAAATTTTATATTTTGTTTACTAAAATTAAAGGTTAACTCCTATTATACTTTTGTTTTATGTAACTTAACTAAGCAGGCTCGCTGGATATTTGTGCACAAGTACATTACTATTATGGGTGGACATTGAAAATTGGGCATATGTTCGATATATATATTTATTGCAGCTTTGATATTTTTACTTGAATATTTCCGCATCACGCGAGCGTTCTGTATTCTCCCATATTGTACGGTTTATATTGTACGCTCCTTGTAGCGCGCGCGTAGCGAGTAAAATCAATGAAAATTGTATTGTAACCGGTTGAGAAAAATTTCAAAGAAGCAATAAATCACTTATCACACTCGTCGTACAATATGGGAATGATATTTTACTCTCACGCCACATTTTCACTCGCCTTTGGCTCGTGAAAATATTTTGCGTGCTCGTAAAATATTTTCCCATATTGTACTCTGACTCGTGCTATAAGTATTATATATTCCATCCTCACAATGATATCTTTAGGTACATGACCCATGAAATAACTCATGATATTTCAAGCTGTTATATCACGCTGTTATTTCACTCTGTACTGTGCAAGCTCATTACACTTGCAGTTAAAGCAACAGGGCCAAACTTTTCTCACATTTTTCTTTTGCTTTTTTCCAGAGCCCTTTAGGTGAGAAAGTTTCTATCTAGTTTTTATGAAGGGTCAGAACTTGATAATTGTGATGTTAAAGACTTATTTTAGTGGTTAGTCTAGTGGACAATGAATTTTCAAGTAAATACTGTGGCGTAGGGCTTATAACTATGACAAATAGCATATTAACTTACTACCACCACTAACTCGAATAGAAATGGAACACCGGTAGCTAAGTTTTTTTATTTTTAACTATACCGCAAAAGAATTCAAAGCGGTAAACTAGAGCACTGAAGTGCAAACCCTCAGCGCTAGTTAGCTATACATAATAGTAGTTGGCCCTTAATTTAGCAAACAAACACAAAATTACGTACTCTCTTACCTGAGTAATGGTAACTTTTGTAGTATCAAAGTTAGCCATTTTGACTATCTGAATTTACCAGTCACTCTTGATGACAAGTTTTCAGCTACAAAAAAGAAAGGCCAGAGTTATTTTTTTGTAATTTTAGCTAACAAATAAGGAATTACGTACTTACCTCAGCTTCCACCGAGTAGTGGTAGCTTCCTCTTAGCATTGATATGAAGGTATTCTGACTACCAGTGGCTCTTGACAACCAACAATCGGCACTTCGCAGCCCCCCCACAAAACAATGTTTTTGAAAATTATGTCTGGTAAAGGGTCTTCAATGTCATAGTATCCGGTCACAGCAACTGTTTGTGACTTGAAAAACAAGTGTTTTCAAAGAAATTCTCTCACAATTTTGAGCCTAAGTTTAAAGTAAGACTTTGTTAATGCTGTAGTATCCAAAGAAACTGGGGTCAAGCTTGAAAAGCCGTGTTTTTAGGAGAAAAAAGTACCCCGTGCATGCGTTTGAGAGGTATACATACCATCCATCCATACACACATATATATATATATATAATACTAGTAATGTCCTTGAGCACTAATATCGAGCGAGCCTAGTTAGGTTACATAAAACTACAGTACTGGTACATAATTGATTTTAGCTTAGTTCATACAAAATAGTATATTCATTAACAGATTTGATCCTACCAATATTTTAATATTTGCACTTTCTCTTTATTGTGTCCATGTGTTAATATGTTGTTCTTCCACCTTTAACTTTCTTCTTTTCTTACATCTTTTTGACAGCTCTAGCTCTTAGAGCCTGACCCTCAACCAGCTCACTGCACCATTCTTTCTGTTATCACACCACCTCACTTATCTACTGGCTGTAAAGTTTTTAATAAAAAATAAGTATATAAATAATAAATAAATAAATAGTAGCTGACCACTAATTTTAGCAGACAAATACAAAATTACTTTCTTACCTCAATATCTCAAGTCCTGAATTTAAGCCATTCTGACTATTTGAATTGTTAGCAATTCTTGGAGACAAGCACTCTGACTCAGCTACCAAAAATAAATGTTATTTAGGTAACAATTACACAAAGAGTACTTACTTCAGTTTTCTTGAGTAATAGTAGCTTCTGGTATTCAGTACAACTAGTGGCTCCTGATGACAAGCACTCAGATGCTTAAAAATGGTGGACCAGTGACAACAGATATTCAGATTATGAATAAAACAGCCGGGGTTTTTTTAATTTACATCTGGTAAAGGGTTTAAATACCATAGTAACTACTCGCAACAACTTATTGTGACTTGAAAAAGAAAGTATTTCTGGGGACTGCTTACCGCTGCAGTCTGTACTACCAGAAGAAACTGGGGATAAACCCCAAAAGCCGTTTTTTTTTGGAGAGAAAAAAAGAGCCCGCGCGTGCGTTTAAGGGGCATACGTACAATCCATTACATATATATATATATATACATCGAACATATACCCGATTTTCAATTGTCCACCCCTAATAGTATCTCGCTTGCTTTGCTCGATAACTAGTGATGTGCTTGAGCACAAATGGCGAGCCTGCCTGTTCATTCAAACAAACTAAACCCCACAAACTAAACCCTACCCACCATTGTAGGTGTGGCAAATATGACTGCTTGGATTGGCCACTTTAAAATTGCTTTCTACACCCATGTATTGTTACATAATATACTTTAACTTAGTTCATGCAAAAAAGTAAATAGTAGTTGACCATTAACATATACAGAATTACTCTCTAACCTCAATTTCAGGAATAGAGGGGTTGCAAGGGACGTGGCTAAAGTAGACGTCGGCCATCTTAGATTACAACTACCTGCGTATTCCTGTCTACTGTTGCAGTATGGCTTCATTTTTGCCTGGTTATGCGTCTGAGATCGCCGACGAAGAGTGCAGACAGCGCTATGCTTCTAAGTTAGCTTTAAAGATCCATATGAAATTTCAGTGAAGGAGTATGAGAATGATGTAGACCTATGGCCTTATCTATCTGCTAGACCATCACTATCTCCTGGACCATCAACTGCACCAAGAAAGAAAAACCCAATGAATACACAGTGGGTTTTGACGAGTTCCTGGGAGAACTGGCTACTTGTTTTAGTAAGCGCCTGCTGTCCTGTCTCTAATTTCACCATATTCTGAATCTTTTGTGCCAAAATCTCTATCTTCTGAGTTACCAAATCCAGACTATGTTAAGCAGAATTATCAGGCTCTGCTGAAGAAAGCATCAGAAGTTTCTGTGGAAGTTTCTGAACTGCAAGCAAATTGTGTTGAACAAGAAACTTGTGATCAACAACATTCACGTCTATGGTACAGAATGAGATGTGGACAAATAACAGCCTCGAAGCTGAGAGCAGCATGTTGTACTGATCCTTGTGCACCATCAAAAAATTTGATCATGTCAATCTGCTATACTGAACTCTCAAAATTTAAGTCAATTTTACACAATGGGGGTGTGATCATAAAAAGTATGCTCGAGACCAATATCGTACCAAGTACTGCCAAGATCACTGTGAATTTCAAGTGAGAGATTGTGGGTTTTATATTTCAACTGAGTTTCCATTCATTGGGGCTTCTCCAAATGGATTAGTATCATGCAAGTGCTGTGGAGATGGTGTATGTGAGATAAAGGTATGATAGCATTGATATGAGGTATAAAGTATAAATTTAAATATATTGCTTGCGACAGTGTCCATATCCCTGTAAGGATCAAACCATTTGTGCAGCTGAAGAAGACAAACCAGCATTTTGTTTGCTCAAACTAGTTGATAGCATGTATCAGTTAAATGAAATCATGCCTACTATTATCAAGAAAGTTTTAAATAGTCATTATAAAAGAACACAAGATCGTACTGTGATTTTGTTGTATGGACTCAAGAAGACTTGCATGTGGAAAGAATACATCATGAAGAATTATGGCTAAACTGTGTTTCTCAAGATAGAGTTCTGTTTGAAAACTCCATCCTGCCGGAACTATTGGGAAAGTTTTTTTCAAGACCACCTGAAGCTAAAATACCATCGGTTACATTGGAATCAGTCAATGAAGTCTACTGCTATTGTAGAGGTCCTGAAGCTGGGGACATGGTTGGATGTGATCATAAGGGGTGTCCCTACAAATGGTTTCACTTGTCATGTTTAAAATTTCCTAAATCTAAAGTCTGGTATCGCCCAGATTGTCGTAAACTAGCTATAAATGACAAGTCTAAAAATGCTTTTGTAGTAGTATAACGTGATTTTATGTAATTTAATAAAAATGTTTAATGAGATTTTTCATGATTACAACATTAAATATTTAACAAAACTTCAGCATGATTATATATTATTCAAATGGAACTACAGAATCACATAGGTTGATAAGTTAGCAACAGACACAAACAATTTGATCCAACAAAGTCACCTTTAGCAGTAACAGCCTCAATTGGATGAGTGTGGGTGGACAGCTCTCTAGAACAACGATCTCCGAGTAACGACGCCACCAATTGTGGGTTGGCGGCGATATATGTGGTCAAGGACCGTCTCCACTGCTATGCCACCAACTACGGGCTGGCAAGTTCAATTACTGAGATGAAGGTAAGCCACCAGAGACTCCGACAACTATGACTCAGAAACTCTGACGACCGCTGCCACCAGAGTTCCTACCGACTTGCTAGCCTTCCCCCAAAGTCTAAATTCGGTTTGGACTAACTAAATCTAATGTAGGGAACTAACTGATACGCAGGCGGGTTTGAGTTTATATGGCTCAAGACCCGCATGCGCAAAGGGGATATGAAATGGGGTCAAGCCTGAGTGAGACAATAGACAGGCAGCAAGCCTGAGTGAGAGTGAGAGAATAGATGACAGCGAGCCTGCAAGTAAGAGTAGACATGCAGTAAGCCTAGTAGTGAGAGAATATGAGCCTGATACTGTAAGACTAGACAGGCGGCGAGCCTAACAGTGAGAGAATAGACGGCCGTGAGCCTGATAGTGCAAGAATACACAGGCAGTGAGCCTGAGAGTAAGAAAATAGACATGCAGTGAGAGTGAGAGAATAGACAGGCAGAGAGCCTGATTGTGTGGGAATAGACGGGCAGCGACTGTGATAGTGTGAGAATAAGCCCAGTACCAATAGAGTGAAGGGCAGCGTGCCCTGCATAGACACTTTTAAAGGGCCCCTGACAGACCATCACACCTTTACTTGGTGGAAATCTAACTGTATGTACTAGAACCTCCTACCCATGCTCTATGAAGTGCCACACTGACCATAGTGTAGTGTGGCTTATGAGTCCAAGACACATCCAGCACTACAGTTCATTCTCTAATCTCTCTCATTATGTAACCCCTATTTGCTCCGCCTCCCTTCTCATTTAACACTCTCATGTCAGCATAAATATCAATTAGAACATACAACCTGACTGATTCAGGAGTTTCTATGCTTTTGAGAATACTCATCACTTTGACAGAGCTAATCTTGGAAATACAGTGAGAGGGTCTGGCCATTACTAAAAATACTGCACATAGTTACTAATATGCAATGGACAATGATGATCATAAATTTTTGCATGAAGGTTCAAATAAGAAGAGTGGGAGCCGGCAATGCACCCCACACCTGTAATGAAGGCCTATGCCTGACCATAACGGTTAGTAGCATGCTCTCATGATTTAGAGATAGAGTAGGTTATTTAGTCTTGGCTAACTACCTACTATTAATTTACTAACTATCAGCGACAGAGACAAGTTTAGTTCAACTATTTCATCAGAGCAACTACGTGATGTTGACAATGTTGAAAGTAACACTTCTGACTTTGACCACTAGTCATTTAGCTTTAAGGATATAACCTGTTATGACTGTTGTCATAGATATCTTTATACCACTGGTCATTTATCTTCAGGCACAAAACATGTTTGTTTGGTTTTCATAGTTACTTGCTTGTATTGTATTCTAATAAGATAACCTAAAACTGAGAGTGTTTTTCAATAGAATATGGGCCCAGGTCATCATTAGAAATACAACAGTTTTAGTGGGATTGTAGGTAGCTATAAGGACAATTATGGCTGATATAAAGTCTTCAGAAATCATACCATTGAATGATTCGAATTATCCCACTTGGAAAATACAAGTTCGAATGGCTCTAATGAAAGATGGTCTTTGGAACATAGTGAATGGAAAGGAGAATGCTCCTGAAAATGAACATGCAGATCAGGCAAAATTCATGACTAGAAGGGATAAAGATTTAACACAAATCGTTTTGTCCATACAGCCTTCATTATTATATTTACTTGGTGATCCAGAAGATCCTGTTGTGGTTTGGAAGAAGCTTGAAAATCAATACCAAAAGAAAACGTGGGCTAACAAACTGGAGCTACGTCGCAAGTTGTTTTCTCTTCGTTTGAAGGAGGGAGAATCAGTACAACAACATGTAAAGGTCATGACGGAGGTATTTGAAACTCTTTCGGTAATTGGAGATCCCATAACTGAAGAGGATCGTGTTGTTCATTTGCTTGCAAGTCTTCCAGAAGCATATGACATGATAGTGACGGCTCTTGAATCAAGTTCAAATGTGCCCATTATGGAAACAGTAATCGAAAGACTATTACATGAGGAGCGAAAAATGAAAGAAAGAGAAGGAGACGGTGGTGATTCCGGTAACGTTTTTGCAGCTTATCGAGCAAAACGAGTGTTTAAGTGTCACTATTGTGGCAAGCCTGGACATTTAAAACGTGATTGTCGCATACGATTTGCAGACGAGCGAAGGGAAAAGGCATCTGATAGTGGGCCTCGAGAAAAGGCAAACCAGGTATTGAGAAAGAATACCAGTGGTGAAGTAGAGGACGTGCTACTGACAAGTCAAGCATTGTCTACTCGAATGACAAGTGGTGAAGAAGAGGACGTTCTACTGAAAAGTCAAGCATTGTCTGTTCGAACGACAGGTAGTTGGATCATTGATTCTGGTGCATCGAGTCACATGTGCAATGATGAACAATTATTTATGAAGATGGAAACTCTCAAAAAACCGCTGGAAATAGTTTTGGGAGATGGTCATGTAGTGAAATCTCAACAACAAGGAACTGTGTCATTGATGATGAAATTACCAGGTAGTGAAAGCAGAAAATGCAACTTACATGATGTTCTGTATGTGCCAAATTTATCATACAATTTGGTAAGTGTATCAAAAGCTGTCAAGGCTGGAAAAATAGTAGAATTTGATGGCAAACATGTCCAAATCAAAAGTGTGGAAGGAAAACTCACTGCCATAGGTACACTAATTGGAAATATATACTACATGGATTGCTATGATTGCAGAAATGATTGCATTAACATTTCAACACAAAACTATACTCAGGATATTTGGCATCGACGATTTGGCCATTTAGGGATTCAAAACTTACAGAAACTAGCAAATGAAAAAAATGGTTGATGGTTTGGACTGCACTGTTACAACTGATACCGACCTCTGTGAGCCATGCATTGGTGGAAAGCATCACAAAAGTCCATTTCCAAGTCTTCTAGCAGTCACTCCAAGAATCCTCTGGATCTTGTACATAGCGATGTGTGTGGGAAAATAGGTGAGAAATCAATGGGTGGTGCTGAATATTTCTTAACATTTGTTGATGATAAAACTCGCTATGTGTGGGTTTATCCGCTAAAGAAAAAAAGTGATGTTTTTGAGAAATTCAAATTATGGAAAACAATGGCAGAAAAGTCAAGTGGTTGCGTTCTAAAAACTCTTCGTACAGACAATGGTGGGGAGTTTATATCTGCACAGTTTGGGAGATACCTTTGTTCTGAAGGAATAATGAGCTTACTATACCAAGAACACCACAGCAAAATGGAGTTGCCGAGAGATTGAACAGAACCTTATTAGAAAAGGTTAGGCCAATGTTGATAGATCAAAAGGTACCACATGCATTTTGGGCTGAAGCTCTTGCTACATCTGTATACTTGAAGAATAGAAGTCCAACAAGTTTTTTGGATGGGCAGACACCATTTGAAGCTTGGAAAGGAAAAAAGCCTGATGTTGGTCACTTGCAAGTTTTTGGTTGTGATGCTTATGTTCATGTGTCCAAAGATGAACGAAGAAAACTTGATCCAAAAGCCAAGAAATTCATGTTTCTTGGTTATGGTGAAGAAACCAAAGGATATCGACTATATGATTCTGAACGAAATAAGGTCATTTTTAGTCGAGATGTATATTTTCACGAAAATAGGAAAAACAATTCATTGGAACCACTTGAGAAGCAACATTCAAAAGCTGAAAAGATTGTTCTTCAAAATGACGAAGACTCAGAAGACAATGATGAAGAATCTGAAATGCTACCAGAGGTTCAACAAGAGGTTCAAGAACCAGTTGTAAGACGATCACAAAGGAGAAGAAGGCAACCGGACAGGTATGCAGCAGGAAATGTGAATATTGCAAACAAAAGTTTTGAGGAACCATCATTTTATGAAGAGGCTATTAGTAGGTCAAATTGTGACAATTGGAAAGAGGCCATGGAGCAAGAAATGAAGTCACTGAGAGACAATCATACATGGGACTTAGTAGAATTACCTAGAGATCGAAAAACTGTGGGAAGCAAATGGATATATAAAATCAAGATCAAAGCTGATGGATCTATTGAAAGGTATAAAGCCCGTTTGGTTGCACAAGGATATACTCAAAAATTTGGAGTAGACTATGATGAAACATTTTGTCCTGAAGTAAGAATGGAGTCTTTTCGAACTATCTTAGCCTCAGCAATACAGAAGGATCTAAAATTGCACCAAATTGATGTTACAACAGCATTTTTGAATGGTGAACTTGAGGAGGAGGTGTACATGAAACAGCCTCAAGGATTTATTTTGGAAGGACAAGAAAAGCTAGTCTGCAGGCTGAACAAGAGTATTTATGGATTAAAGCAATCTCCTCGATGTTGGAACACCGCATTACACAGAAAACTTGATGATATGGGTTTTGTTCAATCAACTAGTGATCCATGTGTGTACAAAAAGGATTCAGGAGGAGATATTTTCATCATTGGTGTGTATGTGGACGACATTGTGCTGGCTGGAAAGACCGACAGGGAAATTGGAGAAGTCAAGACTGCACTTTCAGCTTCATTTGACATCAAAGATTTGGGCAAGCTGCATCATTTTCTTGGTATGAACATTCTTCATAATGATGAGAAAGGTGAAATATGGATTGGTCAGCCTATTTATACTGAGAATCTATTGAAAAAATATGGCATGGAAAATTCTAATCCTGCTAAGATACCAATGGATCCAAGTGAAACATTTATGAAATCCACTGATTTAGATGAACGATTTGATCAGCACTTGTATCAGTCTGCAATTGGAAGTCTGTCATATCTCTCTGTCACTACAAGACCTGACATTACCTATTCTGTGAACAAAATGGCACAGTTTTGTGTTGATCCATCAAAGCATCACTGGACAGGAGTGAAGCACATTTTGCGGTATCTCAAGGGAACCATTCAGCATGGAATCACCTACACAAAGCAATCATCTGGAGAATGTGTGGCATATTCAGATGCTGACTGGGGAAGAGATCTCGATGACCGCAAGTCTACTTCAGGATATTTGTTTGTGATCAGTGGTGGTCCAGTAAGCTGGAAAAGTAAGAAGCAGTCATCAGTGCTCTTTCTACTGCAGAAGCTGAATATATGGCTCTGGCTTCCTCAGCTCAAGAAGCAGTTTGGATGAGACAGCTTTCAAGTGAAATGGGTATTGAATATACAAAACCAGTCATTATATATGAGGATAATCAATTTGCAATAGCCATGACAAAAAATCCTCAGTTTCATGGACGAACAAAACATATAGCCATTAAGTATCATTATATTAGAGAGCAAGTTAATGATGGATCTATAACTGTACAATACTGCTCCACCGAAAATATGTTGGCAGACATGCTAACCAAACCTCTTGCTAGCACTCAATTTTCGAAGCTTTGTTCACTGATTGGAGTTAAACCAAGTCCAAAGTACATTTTTCAGAAGTGAGGAGGAGTGTTGAAAGTAACACTTCTGACTTTGACCACTAGTCATTTAGCTTTAAGGATATAACCTGTTATGACTGTTGTCATAGATATCTTTATACCACTGGTCATTTATCTTCAGGCACAAAACATGTTTGTTTGGTTTTCATAGTTACTTGCTTGTATTGTATTCTAAATAACCTAAAACTGAAAGTGTTTTTCAATAGACAAGAGGTAAGGTGAGATGAGACAACTGAATAATACATGTGTGAGGTGGGTGTGTCTGTTATATGTGACCGGATTTGGGAAAATCCGCCTAAACGCGGCAAACAATTTTTTTCAGTATCACTGGGTAAAGCCTTATGGGACGATTTTTTTCGAAAAAATTTTTATGGCAGAAATGGATAGACACCAGTTAGCTCTAGCTTATGACGCAGTTGTAAGCTCTGGCGTGCTCTAGAACTCACACTAGGAGGCTAGAAACACTAGCCGGTTGGACTCGTGTAGGGAGAGCTGCTAAGAAATTATTGGCGGGCTTTTCACTAACAGCCGGGGGAAAAACTGTAGCTAACTAATTCACTTACTATTCTACATAATTCACGTACTCACGCAATTCTGGTCATCATAGTTTCTTAAGGAGCCCTGCACTAAGCCTTTTAGACTTCTTTCAATCCGCCTGTAACCGGTTTATTCCATAGTGTTCCATAGTGTCCCGGAGACACGCAGTAATAGTATACGGACACAAGGCACGCCCCCTGACCTTAGCAACGCCTTTACCCGGCGTTTTTTCGAAATCAGCAATAATAAGTTTAGCAAAAATACTGAAGTGTTGTAGTGCGTAGGGTGAAGACGGCTTGTGCTACAGCTTCCAAATTAGGAGGAAGGCATCCCAAGGCCCCGTGCAGCCTACTGGTAGAATAAATTAGAAAACTTTAGATGCCGCGTTTAGCCGGGTTTTCACAAATCCGGTCACATATAATGCGAGGTGAAAGTTCATGAGAGTTCCGAGTGTCCACTACAATAGCGACTGTGGGCAGAGTAACAGCATCAGAGCTAGAGTCCAACTCTTAACCCAACTGCACTAGTTAAGCAAGGTAAATGGACCGGCAGCATGCCCATGTACTATCACGCCATAGAACTCCTGATTTCGGCTGATTGCATCTGTAAGTATCAATGAAGGCCATTCACCACTGATTGATGATTTAGATCCTATATATCTAACCTGACCTACAGAAAGCTTATTATTTAAAGTACAGTAGTGTATATCTCCAGCCCATTACTATTTAAATAATACCACCACTGATGAGCAGCCATCCTTAGAGAGCTAATAGTGCCGGGTGAACCAGCCATTCTGCCAAGGCAGTAACAGGTAGCTGCTAGGCTTAGGCTACAAGCACTGAGAACAATGGCTATCAGGACTAATACACTTGTTCCCGGGTGCCATTGCTCCACATGTGACACCCCATATGTGACCGCTTAGCCGCATGGTCGCAGTATTTGCAGGTCCTCTGCCGACCTTTACCTGGGCTCGAGTGATGTGATGGTGGGCTATATCTCCGTTAACTTGCTCACTCATCACATAGTTAACTGTGGCTTAATTAGTGTGGGTAAAACCACTAAGATAATAGCAAATTTTTCTTGTTCTAACAGCCAATAATTATTTCAGCCGAGAATGACTGAATAACCACTAAGATATTTCATGGCACATGAATTATTCAACTCAGTCAGCTATATAAAAATACAACACACACAAAAGGTTAGAGCAGTCTTACGTCACAGGATATGCCATCTTATTACGTCATCTATTGTTTTGGTCTTCCCAATTAGTGAGGTGAACTGAACAAACTAATTAATGTCAGTCTACCTGCTGCATAGCAGTAGTTAAGGGTCTAGTAAAGTGAGATTAATACTACGGCATTCAGACTACCAATGGCTCTTGACAACAAACAATCGGCACTCCGTATCCCCCTAAAACGGCGAAGTTTTGAAATTAAGTCTGGAAAAGGGTCTTCAATGCCATAGTAACCGGTCTAATCAACTTTTTATGTCTTGAAAAGCAAGCGTTTTCGCAGGAATTTACTCACACTTCTGCGCTTAAGTATAAAAGTAAGGCTTGCTTAATGCTGTAGTTTCAGAATAAACTGGGGGCAAGCCTAAAAAGCCGTGTTTTTTGGAGAAAAAAGTTCCCGCGCGCGCGTTTAAGGGGCATACGTACCATCCATACATACATATATACTAGTGGTGTGCTTGAGCACAAATGGCAAGCGAACCTGATATTTAGGTAACATAAAACTAAGTATTGTTACAATGCTTTAGCTTAGTTCATGCAAACACTATAATAGTAGTTATAACCTTTTATTTCAGCAAACAAATACAAAATCACTCTCCTACCTGATTTGTTAACTTTTGTGGTATCAAACATCTGCTATTCTGATAACCTCAATTACCAGTAACTCTTGAACAAGCTCTCAGCTACGATAAAAAGATAAACCAGTGTTAATATTTGTAATTTTAGCCAACAAATATGGATTTACTACTTACTTAAATTTCCTGAGTATCGATAACTTCTGTAGTACAAATTTAAGTTACTTTAACTATCTGAATTACCTTTAATTCTTGACAACAAGCTCTCAGCTACAAAACCAAAAGACAATCAATTTTAGCACACAAATACAAAATAACTTTCTTACCTCATTTTCTTAAGCAGTGGTAACTGTTGTAGTACAAAATTTAAGCCATTCTGACTATTTGAATTTACCAGTCACTGTTGGCAACACGCTCTTAGCTACAAAAAAGAAAGGCCAGAGTAATTTTTTGCATATTTAGCTGACAAATATGGAATTACGTACTTACCTCAGCTTCTCTCCAGTAGTAGTAGCTTCCTTAGCATAAATATTACGGCATTCTGACTACCAATGGCTCTTGACAACCAACAATCAGCACTCCGTATCCCCCTAAAACGGCGAAGTTGTTAAAATTAAGTCTGGAAAAGGGTCTTCAACGCCATAGTATGTAACCGGTCGAATCAACGTTTTGTTTCTTGAAAAGCAAGCGTTTTCGCCTGAATTTCTCACATTTCGGAGCTTAAGTATAAAGTAAGGCTTGCTTAATGCTGTAGTTTCAGAATAAACTGGGGTCAAGCCTAAAAAGCCGTGTTTTATTTTAGAAAAAAGTCCCCTGCGCGCGTTTAAGGGGCATAGCTACGTACCATCCATACTAGTGGTGTGCTTGAGCACAAATGGCGAGCGAGCCTGATAGTTAGGTAACATAAAATGTTACTATTTTTAGCTTACTTCATGCAAACACTATAATAGCAGTTATGACATTTTATTTCAGCAAACAAATACAAAATCACTCTCTTACCTGATTAATGGTAACTTTTGTAGTATCACCATTCTGATAATCTCAATCACCAGTAACTCTTGAACAAGCTCTCAGCTACGATAAAAAATAAACCAGTGTTATTATTTGTAATTTTAGCCAACCAATATGGAATTACTACTTACCTCCATTTCCTGAGTAGTGATAACTTCTGTAGTATCAAATTGAAGTTACTTTGACCATCCTACAAAAAAAAAAGACAATCAATTTTAGCACACAAATACAAAAATTACTTTCTTACCTCATTTTCTTGAGCAGTGGTAACTTTTGTAGTACCAAATTTGAGTCATTCTGACTATTTGAATTTACCAGTCACTGTTGACAACAAGCTCTTAGCTACAAAAAAGAAAGGCCAGAGTTAATTTTGCATATTTAGCTAACAAATATGGAGTTACTACTTACCTAAATTTCCTGAGTATTGGTACTTTCTGTAGTATCAAATTTAAGCCATTCTGACTATCTGAATTACTTGTAATTCTTGACAAGTTCAAAGCTACAAAAACAAAAGACATTAATTTTAGCAATCAAATGTAAAATTACCTTCTTACCCACATATTCTTGAGTAGTGGTAACTTCTGTAGTATCAAATTGAAGCCATTCTGACTATCTGAATTTACCAGTCACTCTTAACAACAAGTTCTCAGATAATAAAAAAAAGAGTGGCCAGAGTTATTTTTGTATTTTTAGCTAACAATTATGGAATTACGTATTTACCTCAGCTTCACCCCTGATGAATGGCTACCACCAATTTTTTAACAGCAGCCAGGTATATAATCATCCTGGAGCAGTCGAAATACTAAACTTATAGCTACATAATATGCAATAGCCGATGAGTAATTTATGCTAAGGAAGTTTAAGTATTCTTGACAGTAACTGTTCCTTATATTCTTTCCCCATACTTTGTGTCTAGTGTTGGCTTAGTATTGAAATGGATTTCCAGCTTTATTTATAGCTTTTTTACAAACTAACTTGAATTTAAATTTTTAGTAATTACATGTACCATAGATTTACTTACTGTATAACTATGCTTAAACAGAAAAGCACAGCTAGATACTATACAATTGGATTTTTTTACGAAACATTAAGATTATTAAAATCTCCTTTTTTCAGTTAAATATAAGCCGTCAGACCAGTCTCTCCAACAGCAAATGATTTAAAGTGGAGATCATATTAGAATTTTTTTAAGTATAGTGAAAATTGTTTCTCTTCAAGAGTGGGGTCAAATGCATTAACAGGAGCCATTATATGTACAATTGATAATAATATGCAGATTTACAGTTCATTTTTTTAGCTGAAGTTAAAATGAGTCTAAAACGTGCTTTACAGCCATATTAATTGACTTGGGAAAGTTCACTGCTAGTTTTCTACTGGATCCTCTAGAAAACTATTAAATGAGTGCATTGAAGCCAATAAAAACCCTTTGTGTACAAGTTGATTTTGTAATAATACTTGTATCTTCTAAAACCTTGCATATGATGTCAAGTAAAACTGAAATTCAAGAGTGACAGAAAATACTTGTCGCAATTTTACAACAAAAAGTCATACGATAAGTTTGTGTGCCTTCATTCATTTTGCATCAGGTCTAAAATATAGTATCCAATGAGTAAAGTTTCTATTTATTCAGTATACACTAACTTTATTATGTACACAATACAGTAGCCTCAACTTCAATTTCCACACAAATGGCAGCAATCAATATCTACATCCAAGTGAATTGAACAACTTTCTGTCGATCATATCTAACTTTTATTTTTATCTTTAGTGCTTGGTAGAATAATTCCCATAACATGTTCGTCAATTCTATACAGGAATAAGATCTAGAATTTAAGTATTATAATTAAATCATGCACTATAAAAATATTACTAATAAATGAACCATGTAATATGATTTCAACATAAATATACAAGTCCAATAAATCTGTCCACTTCAGTTCTTATTGCCTCTTCTGAACACTACCCAGGCTGTCATTAAGGAAGCCCATAGCTTCTGGAGATGGATACAAACCAGGTTCAAGAGTGAGGGATTGTCCTCCAAAGTGAGGCTTCGTGTAGAGCGTCCAGCGACCATCACTGATAATGATAGAGGATGCTCCTCCAATGTCAACTTCAGTAGCAGAGCTAGAGATGTGTTGTTCCCTGCCGCAGTAGTCATTATTCTGGTAAACAGTGACTCCTTCGCTACTGAAACTCTGCACTCTTCGAATGCTTCGTGGACCAAATTTCAAATTCACAGCTCCTGACACTCCTTGTGTCAACAACTGCATATTACTACTCCCGTAAGACTCTGGGTTGCAATCAGCTTGGCGGTAAGCAATCCATTGTCCCTTGTCCACATGAGCAGAAAGGAAGGTACCAGTTGACTTCAGGTTTCTGTCATTTTCCATCAGGATATTGCTCAATCCAGATCCATCTTTCCCAGAGTAGAGGACAACTTTGGCTGCCTTAATTTTTTTAATGTCTAATGTTAATTGAGTTGTTGAAAATTTGAGGACTGAAGAAGAATGATGCTGTATCAAAGAATTGGTGCTGCTTTATGTAGAATTGGATACAATAATGAGCATGCTCATTGATTTTGGATGCATTGGCCAGTAAAAAAATTTCCAATTTTTTTTTTAATAAACCCACAGGACTCCCATAAATTCCATGTCTTCCTGCATGTAAGACATCAGCTAATAATTGACTGTATATTATATTTATATTTTTCATTATAATTTGTAAGGAAAAGCTACAAATAATTTCAAAAAGTCTCATTTTGTGAATGTAGATTACATAATATTTTAAAGGAAGAGCTTGAGTGAATGGTATAGAAGCCCTAACATCACTGCAATTTGATTTACTCATTGCTCTCTGATTAAACATTTCTTTAACATGAATTTGATGATGAGCCTTGGAGTGGAGGTAGAGTAGGTTTCTCAGTAAATGGTAGAAATGAGCATACCATCACTTTCTCTCTTCAATAAGCCATAATAGGTTATTTTCCTCTAGAGGACTTAAAGTATTTAAAAATTTCAAAAGATATTTTTTCAGTTCTTTTCTGCAATTTGCAAAAACAACATATTTCTTCCACAGTACAGGTTTGACTGGAGAACAGTTATTTCTTCAAATGCACTAGAGGCGAACCTAGCCTGCTCCATTCACTTGCTCATTACAGTTCCCACTCATAAAACAGACCTCTATTAATTTGGTGCACTCAGGAGATACACATGTTCTCTCATTCCTAGGCTCTTAAAATTCTGAAAATAATATACTCAACTTAGCAATAAATATATGTTATTAAGTACCCCACCACACCGTAGCGTTTGAAGTACTAACAATTGAAATTATGGATAAAGTAGCATAAGGCATTTCTATCAATGGCTTCTCTCTCCTGTTTTTTTTTCTTCCAGAGCTTATCTCAGTTTTTCTTTGTCCTCCTTTCAACCCTTAGATCCCCTTTCCTTCTTTATCTACATCTCCTGCTCCTCAGTATTTCTGTCCTTTTGTGTATTTTCTATCACTTCTTCATTGAAGTAATTATATCAGTCAGCATTTTCTGATCTGCTTCTATTTTTCTCATGACCCTTGCGTTCTCTTGCTTCTCTGCCTTTCTTCTTCCTATGAGTTGTGGTGGATGTATGCAAGACTATAAGTGAACAGTCTTTCCGATATCAGTTCAGCATGTGAATTATTCAGACACCCAGTGTCCAGTTTTTATAGAGCAAGGGGCAAGACCTTGGGGGAAAAAGAATAGTAAGAAACGTCAGGAATCACTCAGCTGTTAGTGGCTTAATGGTGTGTGGATTGTAAACCTGATAGTCGCTGGTTCAATTCTATTTCTTGACCTTTTTTTCTTGCAAACTATGTATAGAGCAGGGTAGAACTTAAAGTTTTCCCAATCAGGTCATGACAACACTTTACCAACTTAGCTCAGCTCATGAATTATTCATGAACTAGCAAGTACTCTGCCACACAATGAGGCTTGATGTAACTTTTGCAATATATATAAGGAATGGTTTAGTTACATCAGTCCACTTAGTTGATCCTTATGCATTATACACACACCACAGTATTCATCATTACTGACAACAATTTACACACCCAGCTCAATTTGTATGTATTATTGTTAGCATTGCCATCAACCTTGCTCAGCTTATCAACCTTGGTCATTATTACTGATGATGTTTTACCAATCTGTTATGCAAATGGTTTACCAACCCAGCTCAGCATGTTATTCATGAATACACACACTGTCCTGTCATCATTGTTACTCACAGACATAAAAAATTAAATTATTATTGAATTCATGAATACACATTGTCATCGTTGCTGGAAAACAGGCATATTATTCTTTATTGTGTACTGAATCTGCCTATTGAGTGCCTTTATGTAGAAAATGTATTGAATTGGAAAGTATAGTGTGCCCACAACATTCCTCAGTATAGGGGAAGTCCGGAGTTATTGCGTTGGTTTACTGTGCCCCCCAAGCTACATTTTTATGCTTATTGCGTCCCCTGAGGGTCTGCTAATTCTATAATATTATTCTGTGTCAATTACATTAATTTGGTTAAATAAATTAGCTTCATATGAATGCAGAGACTTTTATTACTAGCTATGAGAGTGCTCGTTGAGAGTGCTCGTTTCATACAAACTACCGCTTGCACTCCCCGAGAAGTCTGTCTAGCTATTTCTTTGGGTGGAATATTCTCAATTTTTTGCTTTTCATTTATCCCTTTGCACGAACGATAGCTACCGCATTCTCATATCAGGTAATGTTTTATTTTGAGTATTACAGTTTTTTTGTTCTTTTAAAAACTTCCGTAATTCCTCATCGTCAAGACTAACTGATTGTTCGCTCTCAATGCTACAAGATGGCAGTACTTCTTGCCTCTCACATTTCCCTTTCTACTCCACCTAGAACATTAGAGAAAAGATTTTCAATTCATCATCTATTATATATATTATATATATTATATATATATATATATATTATATATATTATATATATATAATACTTATAGCACGAGTCTGAGTACAATATGGGAAAATATTTTATGAGCACGCAAAATATTTTCACGATTTATTGCAGCTTTGATATTTTTACTTGAATATTTCCGCATCACGCGAGCGTTCTGTATTCTCCCATATTGTACGGTTTATATTGTACGCTCCTTGTAGCGCGCGCGTAGCGAGTTAAATCAATGAAAATTGTATTGTAACCGGTTGAGAAAAATTTCAAAGAAGCAATAAATCACTTATCACACTCGTCGTACAATATGGGAATGATATTTTACTCTCACGCCACATTTTCCCTCGCCTTTGGCTCGTGAAAATATTTTGCGTGCTCGTAAAATATTTTCCCATATTGTACTCTGACTCGTGCTATAAGTATTATATATTATATACATTATATATATATATATATATATATATATATATAATAATATATATATTTCATTGAGATATTTCACTTCTTATTCACCTCATTTTATACCACACAAGAAGTAGGAAAACTTTTAACAAAAAAATACAACAAACAAATGAGAAAATATAGTACGAGCCATAACCAATTTGTGATCCGGAAAAGTTTATTAGTTGTTTTTTTTTACATACTGAAGATTTATCAAAAATGAAGTATCGTTTATAGAATTTGGCACATTACATTTAGTGTCCATGCAACATCAGTACATGCACCACTTTGTGTTAGATCTACCACACTGGTATGTGTCTAGGTAATTATTACAATAAACTTGATCCCGTGAATTAACCCCAGTTTGTAGTCTAGGGTAATTTTTACAAGCAGCGTTGTGTACTGAACTTACCACTTTTAATGTCTGCTTAACCTTACAAATCATAATAGTGCAAGTCCATTTGACCTTTGGTTTCATTGCAGAATATTATAATGGTTTGTCTTGTTTTGACAAAAGAGCTTTAAATGGCCGCATGTTGCTAATACCAGTTATTTTGCTCTATCATTCAGTTTGCATATATTGAATGGTATTGCCAACTGAAAAGACTAAACTGAAAAATTTGATCTTTTTTTCTTTATTTCTCTCTAAGGAGCATTAAATCACAATGAAGCTGAGGTTATTTAGATTCACTAACTCTTCCCAAAGCCAAATCTCTGCTGTAAAGTGAGATCACTATGTGACTTACTAATCCTAGTAGATATGATTTCATTTCCTATTATTTATATCAGGCTGCTCAGTGTTTAAAACAGTATATGCACGCATACATTATCAAAAATGAAGACTTGTTGTAGGTCAATAACAATAATGCCATAAGAGGCTGAGACTGTTCAATTTTGGGTACTAGAACTAAAACAGTGCAAAAAAAATTTAACGCACAAGAAACACAATGACAAGCAATTATTCTAGTAAGTTACTGGACTAAAAAGTGACATTTAATGTGCCATGCTATCAATTACAGGTCATGCTACTAGACGGAGTTAATGAAATAGTTCATGTTTCTAAATTCAACCCATTACTTTATTTTGTATTCCATACTTTCAGTGACCCACCCATTATGAGTTACAATTTTTTTAAATTTAAAACGTACTTTGGTCGTTAAGATTGATGAAAAGTTTTCAAAAATTCTTACTGAGCATGCTCAGAGCAATTTGTAGCCTATATAAAGAGTCAACAACATCACTATCACATCACTCTACATCATTCAAATCTTACAGCACTTCTTGAATCCCAACGGAAAAACAAGTTAAAGATGGCAGCCAAAGTTGTCCTCTACTCTGGGAAAGATGGATCTGGATTGAACAATATCCTGATGGAAAATGACAGAAACCTGAAGTCAACTGGTACCTTCCTTTCTGCTCACGTGGACAAGGGACAGTGGATTGCTTATCGCCAAGCTGATTACAACCCAAAGTCCTGGGGAAGTGACAACATACAGATGTTGACACAGGGAGTGTCAGGAGCTGTGAATTTGAAATTTGGTCCGGGAAGCATTCGAAGAGTGCAGAGCTTTGGTAGCGAAGGAGTCACAGTGTACGAACACAATGACTACTGCGGCAGGGAACAACACATCTCTAGCTCTGCTACTGAAGTTGATGTAGGAGGAGCATCCTCTATTATTATCAGTGGAGGTCGATACACACTCTACACAAAGCCTCACTTTGGAGGACAATCCCTCACTCTTGAACCTGGTTTGTATCCTACTCCACAAGCCATGGGCTTCCCAAATGATACTCTTGGAAGTATTCAGAAGAGGCAGTAAAAAGAGATAAACTGGAATGACGGACTTAATTTATGTTTCACACAATATCTCATGTACTGTAATAAACCTGTTTCTGAATATTATATTAGATCTACTATGTGATTCATATAATAGTGTTTAATATTATAGTGGCTTTACAAATATCAGCAATATAATGCTCAGCTATATATATTATAAATAAAGAAAGGCTCAGAGGTACTGGTGTTCCTTGGGGATTAATACATAGGCTGCTTACCAATATATTTATTCATTTATTCATTTATTTATTTTTATTTTTTTGTTTGTTTGTTTGTTTGTTTATTTGTCTGTCTGTCTGTTTGTTTGTTTGTTTATTTAATTATTTAAGCATTTATTTACACAGTTGCTTTCCTTCAGTTATTTTACTATCCTTCTC
>WLWD01000619.1_pt1 | contig 150041 bp, 58 predicted proteins | sample 6712731 | NCBI WGS metagenome assembly WLWD01 (sample SAMN12718690, study PRJNA576275) | sponge metagenome | isolation source: marine sponge | host: Mycale hentscheli | place: New Zealand: South Island, Marlborough, Capsize Point | collected 2014-11-01
ACTCATTTCCACTGTGTATTCCTGAACTGTAGGGTTATTTCCGGAAGAGACTAGGGATATTTTGATCAGATTTAGAACAGAAAAATGTGCATCCCAAGAGAAGATTATTCTGCTGAAATTTTTGGTCTTTGGAAAGACCCTTGTAATAGAGACAGTATAATAGATGCCATACCAATTGAGGAGATGAGCCTTGAAGAACTTATAGATGATCATTTTGAAAGTAATCATCGAGATGAAATTAAAAAGAGAATGGGTTTATCTGCAGTCACAGGAGCTGGAGTATGTTCTGCTTTAAAAAAAAATTCCGAAATAGTGTCTTCAGAATTAGTGCCTACCAGTGCAGGCTTGGAAACAATGTATACTGCTGAGGACTTGGAAGCTTCTGACACAGTACCAACATGTAATTCTAAATTGGTCCTGATTCATGATGAGAATCTTAAAATTGTTGAAGAGCAATCTTTAAAAAATTATCCCTATAAATGTGTAGGGAAATTGTTTTGGATTAGAATAGATCAAAATCGCAAAAAAATAGTCAACAATGTTTATGCTTCAAGTGCATTTTATAAGGGCAATAACGAAATTGTTTTTGCTGCTCATTTTTTGGATATGCCGGATGATGCATCTGAAGGAACACAGAATTCAAATCCAAGAATACCCTTGTTTGTTCCAGGAATGAAAAATAAATACGATTATTGTGGGGATCTCTATGGTGTATACTACATACAAAATATTCCTCACAGATATCGTGCACAAGGAGAAAAAATAATAATCAATCCTACCATAGCCTTAGACATTGCTAATGGTAAAATTATAAAAGGAGAGAAGTCTGATCTAACGTCAAATATTGATGATGAGCTTGGTCAATGCTGCATTCCTTTAGAAATAACAGAGTTAATTTCTGACCAAGTTCTAACAATAATCGGATATCCAAATATACAAGATAAACAGATGCATACTCTTGAGGTAAAAATTGACCCTACTATAGATGGTTCTGTCAAGGTTTCGCCTGGTGCTCCATATGGAATGAGTGGAGGACCATGGATGCAAGAAAAGAAAGCTGTTGGAATTCAATCACATAGTGAAATCGAAACCTGTAATTCTTCACCAGAAATTACTAAAATTAAATTCATTCATTCATATTCACCAAAACTTACTCCCCATATGCAGAATGAATTGTTCAATAATGGTACTAATTGAAACTTAGTACTATTGGAATTAACTGTTTGGGTTTAAAATGCACACAAGCTCAACTTGTACATATTTTTTCTGTATAGTGATTATTTGTAGACTTGATATGCTTAAAACTATAATATTAAATTAATGTTAACCAACATTTTTGCTGCAGGAAAACAAAGATTGGTTCAGGTACAAGAGCTGTTTATTAGTTGAAGCCCCTATATGCACAAAGTCACCCACCACAAATTAACCACACAAAAAAGAAAAAAAGAAGCAAGCCCTTCCTTTCAGGAGGAATTACGTTGAGTTGAAGATGTGAGATCGCACCACGAAAAATCGACCATTTTAATGTGATGCGGTGTGTCTATGTGTTATCTTAGCTCCACCCGTATCAACACTTTGGTTTTGTGTCCATGGTATGTCATTATTCTTATACTCTGTGCACTTCCTTTTGTGCCAGTTGATCTAGTTCGGGCTAGAAAGCCAGATTTTTTGGCCAACCTTGTTTTTGTATATAAAGTAATTATTTAAACCTATTTAGGTCAATTTATACATGCTGAATCCAAATCTGATGAGTGACAGTTGCAAAAACTTGAGCATTCCTCGATAATTAAATTTTAAAATGCACCTTTTAATTTTTTGTATTTTGAAATCAAATTAATAAATCATCTCATCTACCATTTACTCTATAAGTAATAGGCGAAGTAGCTTCTCAATGGAATTAGTTCTTCCCTGACATAGCATTATTTATAATGACATCAAATTTTTATCTGCTGAGTTCCTGTTTGTACACTATTATTGTGGGGTCAAGCCCTATAGACGGAGACAGCGGTAACAATGGCAGCAGTGGCAGCAAGGACAAGGAAGACAAGAACATTAGAGACAGTGACTTTTGTGTTTGCATGTGTGTGAGTGTAGGCATGGGAACCTGTGTGTTGTTGATTGTTATCTATTATTGTGGAATGTTATTTGTGGTTATGTGTGTGTGTGTGTGTGCGTGTGCAAAGTGCCGTGTGCAGCACTGTCTTCTATAAAAGCCAGTGCTGTACAGTATCTTTGATAGTCTTGATCACCTTTTTGGACTTAATCATTTTATTGTGTGTTCCCTGTACTTTGTGAGGAATTAATCTTTAATATAATTACAATTCTTCTCATCTGTTCGGGTGGATACATAGTTGCCAACTTTCAGAAAAATAAAACCGGGAAAAGACCACACCCCAACCATATCCACCATGAATATCATTAAGTTTCAATGAATATGATTAATTATTGATGAAGTGACTTGTAGGTAGCTCTTGTTTAATTAACCCATGAGTGTGCTCGAGGCTTGCTGAGCGCAATGGATGTTCTATTTTTATCTACCAATGAGTGTGCCGGAGGCTCAAGCTAACTGAGTGCAGTGGATGTTCTATTATAATCCACCAATGAGTGTGCCTCGCTTGAGTATTTTTATCAACCAATCAGAGTGCTGAGGTAAGATTATGTAACATTAGTTTTGATAGTGTCTAGACAAAAACTTTGGAAGAGTCCTTCAACCAGGCGGGAACAGGGAAATGCTACAAAAACAGGGATTTCCCGTCAAAATCGGGAAGGTTGGCAACTATGTGGGTAAGACCTCCAGATCGGGCAGTACTATAAGAGAAGTGGTGGCAGTGGTACCTTAACTGGGGCAGGAAGCTTCTTAAGCCAGTGGGGGTTACATTGCAATTGCCCTAATTACTACTAATTACTATTGCTATTCCCCTACTCCAGGCCAAACCGCAGCTTGGGCTATAGTCCCCTGCTACACTGATACTTAGCTCAACCTATCTGGGTGACCAATCACCCTAGCCCAACCGACTCACCTATGTTGCCAGTGGGCTCAGGGCTCCACAAGAGAAGCACTTACGGCTGCTAGGGTGCTACTCTTTGAAGTTGCAGTTGCTATCTTGTCTGCAATCAGCCTATTGTGGTGACTGGAGTGAGTGGAGTAATCCGGTTAAGAAGACAACCCAGCCTGAAGCCCACCAGGAGAGGTTCGCGAGTGCGATGTATTTGTTTATTAATTTCTTTTACCCACCATTATTTTTCTAATCTGGAAGCACTTTTCTTCTTACCTTTAGAACAATCTTCCTGCCAAGAAACTAAGTATAACTCCCCAGCCTTTCGCTTCAGTGGAGGATGTGTATTGTGGAAGGGCTCTGTGGAATTAAGTTACTTCATTTTACTTTTCTTTTTACCTTTTATTAAGTATCTTTTTTCTTCCATAATTTAATTGATTTAAATTACTCTCTTGTTTCTTTGTTTCTCTCATTCCTCTCAATCTTTCCTTTCTTTCCCTATCTTTGTAACTGTCTCTCCTTCATTCTCGATTTTACTTTTCCCTTCTTTCTCTCTGTTAATTTCTTTCCTTCTTTATCTCTTTTCTCCTGCTTTATGATATTCAACCTCAAACCACATCAAATGTTTCATTGTGCAGGTCATATAAGTGTGTACAATTGTATGTTTTAATTAGATGCGTTCAATGACGTTCTTTGCCACGCAATCACCCTCTTGCGAGTCAGTGATTTTTTTTTCAGCCCCCGTTGCAAGTGCTATCAGAGTGCCAGTGATAGGGGTAGTGAGTAAACTACGGCAGAGGACTAGAATGCAGCTCTGGTCCTTGGGATAAGCTCCACCCAGTGCTAGGAGACCAGTCGCTTAAGGGAGCTACGCCAACACACAACACTGAAGACACATTAATATTTAATGGAGTATTATTATTATATTTAACATAATGCCTATGTTTGTGTTGGACCAAATTTTCTACTGAGTGAAATTGTCTATAAAAAGATACTATTTATTCACCATTGACTCTCAATGAAATTGCTGACTCCAATCATTCTGCTATGTTATTGTAAACAACAATATTTTTTTAAACTGAAATGAGTAGTACAATAATGATCACAATAATTGTCAATTATGAGTCTAAACAATAACAAAATAGGTGCTAATTAAAAATGGGTGCTTAACAGCAAGTGATAACCTAAAACTCAGGCTGAGCACCAATTAGCTGTTGATGAGACATATGAAGAGCTTAATAAAAATGTTAAAAGCCGGAAAGAAAAGGGTGCATAAGAAAAAAAAGTGCTAACGACCTGTGTTTACAGTATTATTTACTTTTATTCTTGTGTGTGTGTGCTTGAATGTGTGTATATGTTTGTGCATATTGTGTGTGTTTTGTATGTGTTTGTGTGTTGATGTGTTATGCATGTTTGTGTGTGTTGACGAGTTTGTGTGTTTGTTCATGTGTCTTGATATGCTTGTATGTGTTGATGTGTTTGTGTTTCCATTTGTATTTTTATGTGGTTGTGTGTTTGTTTGTGTTTGTGTGTGTATTTCTGTGTGCATTTATGTGTGTATAGAGAGAATTGTGGAAGAAGGATAAAGCGAAGTTTCAATATCTGCAAGCATTTCACAATTTGAAAAAATATAACTAGTTTGTGCTCATGAGTACTCCATAAAAAAATATTTATTACATGAGTCAGAGTGTGATATGGCAAAATATTTCACTGAGCAGGCTAATTTATTTTCATGAGCCTGAGGTGAGTGAAAATAAAGCTTGAGAGTGAAATATCTAGCCATATCACTCTGACAAGAACAATAAGTGGTTTATTCCACACTAGATATTTTCACTGCTGTAGTTAATACTAGAAGGTAACTCACAGTTGTAGGGGCTATACACAACCCCAGCTGCAGCTGCTCTAACCCAGTTGAGTAGCCACAAGAGAGGAAGGTAGCTGTAAAAACCAGGAAAGGGGTAGGTTCCTATACTAGGGTAATGAGGTGAAATAATAACCATGAATATCTTGAGTTATTTCATGGGTAATGTTACTTACCTAAAGATAACATTGTGAAAATATCTATCTATCTATCTATCTATCAATATATATATATATATATTGTTGACACGATATGGAGTGTACAGGATTACTTATATATGAGAGAAAAGGTCAATTCTCATTGACCTGAATGCTTGTAAATTCCATTCAAATTTCTTTTTGTTCACACGCTACTGTGATAGATATTAAAAAACAACAACAACTATATTCTATTTATCTCTTATGCCAGCTGTAATAAAAGTTGGTTTAAAGCCACACAAGCATAGAATAATATCACAGAGGCATCTTACAAGGTTAGCTATACATTTATAATTCCTACCTGGATTCATGAGGAAACCTTACATGTACCGTGGTTTATAATCTCACCAAATCTTTACTATAAAGCCTCACTTTAATGAGACATAGTGTAATCAACTCAATGAGAGAAGTGGAACAATAGTTAGTCTCACTTGCTACTATGCTACTGGTGTTTATTTGTGTCAGTCTTGTAAGTACCACATCGGTTACAGTACAAGAAAAAAGAAAAAATGACCTCTAGTCAAATAATATGACTCTGACAAAATATGGCTTCAAATTGCACTGGAATATTATTATTTGGGTACATTTATGTATTTTAGGATGCACATAGTCTTTGTCAAAATTTTCCAGCTGACTGCACCAGATAGTGCTAACCTCTCTGGGGACTCTCTGTGGAGCATAATTATTTTTTCTGTAGAGTAGAACTATTTTATCTGAGACCCAGAATTACTTGAAACATCAACAGACTACTGTGATGATAGCCATGTTGGACTAAACAAAGAATCATGATCATGGGTTACTAATTTTATCTGCTGGAATTGAACAATTACTTGAAAAATAAGAACAACAAAATAGCAGGAGTTGCCAACTTTCCTAATTGTAGTTCAAGGACCCCCCAGACCACACCAAAAACCACACCAACTACAGGTGTCAATATATAAAACAGAAACAGTATCTATGCATTTTGAAATAGTTCCTGCCCAAACTGAACTTCATGACAACAGTAGGAAACCATGAAATAAATAATATAATCACAAGCCCGCTATAATAGGTAGTGGTCACTGCCGACTTTGAAGGTTGTACCATAATTTCACTTTCAATTGAATACAATATATCATGAAATACAATTTTAGAAAACCATGAACACTTTAATGTGTGAATTTTGAACCAAGCTTTTAGTAAAGTGGAAACACATTTGCGTGTTATGTGCCACAACAACTATTTATAAACTAGTGATGTGCTTGAGCACAAATGGCGAGCGAGCCTAAAGACTATAATATTTTTATATGAATGATTTTGACTTCTAACACTGAAGCTACTGAAAATAAGGTCCAGTTTGTTTATTTAGCATACAGGTAAAGGGATTTCAGTGCCATAGTAACAACTGACTCTCTAACTGCTTGAATTGAAGGAAAAAACAACAACAAAACAATACACGTTATTTAAAAGTGATATTCTTTAGCTAAGTAGTGGTTGTAACACACAATGCTTTGACACAACTGGACATGCACCTACACAGACATACCTTCGCAGTAGTCTCGTGGACAATGTATTTTCAAGTAAATACTGTTGCGCACGGCTTACAACCGTGACAAAGAGCGCATTGACTTACCACCGCCACTAACTCGAATAGAAATGGAAGTCCCTTAAGTTTTCAAGTTTTAACTGCACCCGCAAAAGAATTCAAAACGGTAAACAATTCAATTTCTAGGGTGATACGGGTACTGATCGCTAAACCAGAGGATTCTGTTTAGTGCAATTTGGGACGGGGTCGACCACATAAATGCGAGGGTCAAAGTACAAAATGACATATGTACGTCCAAACATATATACGTCCAAACATATATACAAATAAATAAATAAATAAACAAACATCCCCGATTTTCGATTGTGTTACCCCTGTAAGTGTCTCGCTCGCTACGCTCGCTCGCCAATAAGCTAAGTAATGTGGTCACACATAGTAAACAGATATGAACTTTCGCATTAATGAGTATAGACTTCTGGGACAAACAATAGACAGTTATACATTCTATTATGGGATAATGGCCAAGTGATAAGTATGCAAGTATGTGGGAGTACAATCTTACTATTATGTTACCATGACAACTACAGTATTTTGTTTATTGGTTGTAGCCAGCTAGATAAGTCCAGCCAGTGAATAATATTTTCGTAGAAGTTATCCCTCCCCACATACAAATTGTCTGAAATTGTGGTGAGAAATAGGAACTAAATATTATGTCTCACCCACTTTATGTGCAAGAATTATATTCATGTTTTCTGGGAAAACAAGGGTGACTAGTTTTACTTGAATTCATATCGTGTGCTCTATATAATTGCCATGTATGCTAGAATTCAGCATTGTTTTTGTAAATCTTATTTTGGTTAACTTTTACAGCTCAAACAATAAATAACCTGGGCTTTAAACCAAGCCCAGAGAGGCCGGCACTATCAGGTGTAGTCAGCTGAAAAACAACAACAATATTGACAACAGACAATGGCCATGAGTATCCTAGAATACATGAATGTGCCCAAATAATAACATTCTAGTGGAATTTGAAGTTATATTTTGACAGAGTCATATTATTTGACTGGAGGTCATTTTTTCTTTTTTCCTGTACTGTGTGCTGATGTGGTCTTACAAGACTGACAAAAACAAACACCAGTAGCATAGTAGCAAGTGAGACTATCTATTGTTCCACTTCTCTCATTGAGTTGATTACACTATGTCTCATTAAAGTGAGGCCTCATAGTAAAGATTTAGTGAAATCATAGACCTCTGTACTTGTAAGGTTTCCTCATGAATTCAGATAGGAACTATAAATTAGTTCATCTTGTAAGATGCCTGAGTTATAATCACCTAGGTTTGTCCGGCTTTAAACCAAGTTCATTACAGCCTGCATAAGAGATAAATAGAATATATGTTTTTTTTACAAATATCTAAGATTATAACAGAAAATTTTCAGAACTCTGTAGCAGCTGACACTCTATGTCAGTTTTAACAAAAATGAAAGGAGTAGGGGGAGGTCCAGTCATATCAAGCTTATTTTTTTAAATATTGTATATAGTAATTTCATTTTTATGACTATTTGTTCAGGAAAATAAAAAATTATTCTTTTTTTCCTGCAGTGTATGTGGTTGGCATTACCAATTTCTATGATCATCATAATAATTACTGGAAATTATCTATGGAGTATACAAATTCATAGGTCTGTTACCTCACCACAAAACCTTTACAATAAGTTAGCTACAACAATCTGACTGAAAAATCAAAAAAATTAACATGAAATACTAAATATATGTCTCAAGATAGTGTCAAGGTAACAAATTTTAGTGCTTGAAATTCTGAATATTAAGCTGAGAGACATAATATGTTGTGTTCTAGCATGCTTAACTAGTTAATCTATTATGTGGATCACGTAAATGTATTGTTGCATGCTAGATATTATTATAATAAGTAATTTTAGGTTAGTGACCAATATCACAAGGTGTTATCACACTTTGTATTGGGCAAGGTCATCACTTTCAAATATGCCAGCAGTTAATAGCAACTGGCAAAGCTTATCTTGTTTTTTTCTTTTTTCTTTTTTTTTCTTTTACAGCTAATTCCTTTATAATGCCTAACCAAATTGCTCAGAGAAGCTACTGGCTGTTGGAGACCCTATTGACTACAACCAACTTGTACATTATGAGTTATAAAACCTATATAAAAACCACAACAGTGAAGATATCTAGTGTAGAATATACCATTTATTGCACTTGTCAGAGGTGATAGTGCAAGATATTTCAATCTCAGGCTTAATTTCCGCTCGCCTGTGGCTCATGATAATATAGCCTGCTCTTAAAATATGCACTCTATTCAAGTAATATAATAATATATACAATTATTTGTAGATATTAATATTTTTAGAGAGTAGTATGTGTAAGTTAGCAAACAGTTAATGGTTATAGACTTATATTGGGCCAGACATAGGGAAGCTCCGTGTACTGTTTAATGTACTTATCTTCTAGCATACTTGAAGGTAGTATGAAATAGAAGCAGAGCAAAGCATCTATGAAGCAGATTTTTTTCTAATACAGCTATGTAATGTGCTCTCCAAAACTACTAAGTGAAAATTTATGTAATTACTCGATTAACTACTTTAACTATTTATTGTGAAGTACATAAGTGAGATATTTAATAAGCCACAAAATATCTTAGGCTTCCCATGGATTTAAACGTATTGTCAATTTTAGATGTGTTTGTTAAATCAGTGTAAAAGCCAGCAGTCCAATCAATGCAGGTACACGGAAGTGGTACATGAAGTACATCCCAATATATAATATTAATTGCAAATTTTCTGTATTTTTTGTAAGATGTAGGCTAAATTCTGAGCACTTGAGGCTCCATATTTAAATTATTTCGATAGAGTTAGCTCTTCCCCATTCTAATACTATGATCCTGAAATCTGGGTAACTTTCCTGAAGCTTGTGGTGGAAGTGTTTCTTGAGGTCTCCCATAATGGCTTTAGAATAATGGTTGTGGTAAATTTGGGCAGAATTTGTTTTGCTCACACAGACTTCTTTGATTTTTACACCATTCTGTAGCACAATAAACACTCTACAATATATACTATAATAAAAATATTTACTATCATAGGGCATTGCCGCTTCTAATCAATGAAACCTGACTTTTTTAGCCCAAAATTTTGATTGAAAATAAGTAAGTCACTGCATGAATACTTGTGAAGATACATATCAGTGAATGTAAGATCTATAAGAAGTAATGAAGCTTCACAGAGACATGCTAAGAGTCTACTGCTATTATCAGAAAATGGCATAGAGTCATTCTGGTAAAATGCAACTCTGGGTTGAGAGGGCTGCCACCAGTTCTTGCTGTTCAAATGCTTTAGTATCCTAAGCTGATTAAAGCTTTACCAGAACCTCCCGTACAATGGCTAAATTGATTAAGAAGTTAAATGTAATTCGGAAAATACTTCAGCATGAGAGAAAACAAGACAAAAGAACAGATGCAAGAGTGTTCCTTTTATAGAACAGGGTCCTGCACAAGCTTAATGGGATGACAAACATGAATAAGCTTACACACACAGAATTTATAGAAACCTAAGAAATAGTGTGGTCTATCAATAGTGTAGTACAAATAGTGATAGAGTATCAAGTGAGGGGGAAGAAACCTTATCCACAAAGACCAGCTGTATAGGAAATTATAGTGAAACCCAGAAACCTAAGAAATAGTGTGGTCTATCACCACTAAATTTTTACAATTAGCAGCTGGCTCAGCTTAAAGGCTTATTCATGTTTGTTGGCTTATTCACACTGTATCTAAGGTTTCTTTATATTCTGTGCAGCTGGTAAATTGTCATTACCAGCTGCACAGAATTTAAAGAAACCTTAGATACAGTGTGGTCTCTCTATAGTGTAGCTCAAATAGTGGTGGATTATCAGGTGAAGAGGAGGGAAGAAACCTAATCCCAAAGATCAGCTGTACAAGAAATTATAGTGAAACCCAGAAACCTAAGAAATAGTGTGGTCTATCATCACTAAACTTTTACAATTAGCGACTGGCTTATCTAGTGGTTTTAAGGGCATGCTAATCAGTGGTGTAGGAAGATGTTTCAGTATAGGTGGGACCCAAGGGCATGTGGTGTTCATGTGAGAAATCACATTTTTAAGTTGTGCCAAAAATAATTATGCTCCAGCAAAAAAAGTTGCTTCATTGATGTTTGCTCTGCTTCTATAATATTATTATCTTCAAGTAATCTGGCAGAAAAATAAACAGAGCCACCATTTTTTACTAGCTGGCATGTTATAAAGTTTAAATAATCAAATAAGTACAGCTGTAGTTTTATGTAATTTAACTGGAAGTGCTCACTCGCAATTTGTGCTCAAGCAGTCTGGCCAATAAAGTTTGTAGCCATTAACTGTTATGCCAACTTACACACACTACTCAATAAAAAAATCTAAAAAAATAATAATATATAATATTAGTGTGTTATTAAATTACATATGTGTGGCACTGTTAGACTAAGAAAACTAACTAAATATCTTGCCATATCACCTGACAAGTGCAATACAGTGTTTATTCTATGCTATATATCTTCATTGGAATAGTTTGTACTAGGGTTCTAACTCTTGGTGTAAAGTTGGATGTAGTTCATAGGGGCTCTAGCAGCCAGTAGCTGCTCTGAACAGGCAGGGCAGCTTCATAAGGAAGGTAGCTGTAAAACTACAAATAAAAGAAGATATACTAGGCCAGTTGCTATTGGCATGTTTGAAAGTAATGAGCTTACCCACCAATACAGAGAAATACACCCTTGTGGAACAAAAAAAATATCTATTATGAAGGTATTCAGCATGTAAATTGCATAATCCACATAACAGTAGAACTAGTTCTTGTGTCTCAGATCAATATTCGGAATTTGAAGCACTATTAAAATATTTGTAGTACCTTGACACTATCTTGAAGCATATGTTTAGTATTTCAGATCAATTTGTTTGATTTTTCAGTCAGATGGTTGTAACTAACTTATTGTAAAGGTTTGTGGTAAGGTAACAGACCTATGAATATTCCATATAGGTATTTGATAATCATAGAAATTGATAGCTAATAGCAACCACACTACAGTAATGGCAGAATTAAAAAATCTTTGATTTCCCTGAACAAATAGTCATAAAAATGAGAATTATATTGTTTAAGAATATTAGAATTTTTTTTTAATATGACCGGACCTCCCCCTTCTCCATTAAATTTTTTTTACTGATATAGTGAAATATCATCTGCCAAGCTTCTAAAATATTTCTGTGCTGTAATCAGTCTTAGATATTTATTTAAAAAACAATATTCTATTTATCTCTTATGCCAGCTTAAAGCCAGACAAGCCTAGATGATTATCACTGATGCATCTTACAAGGTGAGCTATAATTTCCTACCTGGATTCATGAGGAAACCTTACAAGTACAGAGGTCTATAATCTCACCCAATCTTTACTATGAGGCCTCACTTTAATGAGACACAGTGTAATCAACTCAATGAGAGAACTGGAACAATAGATAGTCTCATTTGCTACTATGCTGCTGGGTATTTGATTTTGTCAGTCTAGTAAGCACCACATTAGGTACAGGTAAAAAGAAAATTGGACCTCCAGTAAAAATAATATGACTCTGTCATAGTATGGCTTCAAACTGCATTAGAATGCATTATTTCGGGGGGGGGGGGGGGGGGGGCATAGTTATTTTGGGATGCAAGTGGCCATTATATATTTTATTTTTCCCTAGCTGACCTCTGGACGAACTCCAGAGTGGGCAGCGTGTTCTAATTCGAGAAAACAAGGTAATACCTCAGGCAAATTACTGTGAATAGATGAGATATATTATATTTTGACTGGCCACCTGTTGAAAATCATAAGCCATTATTATGGGGTAAAATAGCTGTTAGTACTTTCTCCATTTCTCCTATCTAGAGTTAACCAAACTTGTACGAACTAGGTACAGTTTGGTCACACATGCTGAGTGTTAGATACAGTGTGGTACGGTCATACACTTTAGGTACCTAGCTATTGTCAGCTGTAGTAACACACATCACAAATTAGGTAAAGTGGAGCTATAGTTTATATATAACATTATGTAATATGTGATTATCAGCCTGAGTAAGATTAAAGCACTTCATCTAATAGTTAAATTAATATTGTGATTATAACTTGATCTGTGTCTTCATTCCAGATAATGAAGAACATAGTGCAGTAAATAAAAGTAGCTTAACGTGAAGTGTAAATCACTATAAATTTTATTCGTCTAATATTTGTAATACAGAAACTGAAGATATTCTATTGGAACCATTGAACAAGTGTGTGCGAATGTGTTGTGAGTTACAGCTACTGCTTAGCCAAAGACTAGCACAAAATAAAACATTTTAACTGCACAACATTATTCTACAGCAGTAAGCATGTATTAATTAAGATATGGAGGTTCAAACCTGTGCGGTAATTCCATAAAAATTCCTATTGTCATATTTTATTATTTTTTTAAGTCGAATAATTGTGGCAAGTGGTTACTATAGCATTTAAACCCCTCCATTAATGCTCAAGCACACCACTTATTTGTAGATATTTTTAGTGAGTAGTGTGTGTAGCTAAGTTGGCATAACAGTTAATGGCTATAACATTTTATTGGGCCAGATTGCTTGAGGGAAACTCTGTGTACTGTTTACTGCTAGGGTACTTATCCGCCAGGTTACTTGAAGGAAGTAGCTATGTAACTTATTTATCTACAGTTGTTTGTGGCACACAACTTGCAAATGTGTTTCCACTTACTAAAAACTCAGTTCAAAATTCATGAATTAAAGTGTTCATGTTTTTCTGAAATTGCATTTCATGATACATTGTATTCAATTGAAAGTGATGTTATGGCACAACTTTCAAAGTCGGCAGCGACCACTACCTAGCCAGTTTGTGATTATATTATTTATTTCATGGTTTCCTACTGTTGTCATGAAGTTCTGCTTGGTCTGGAACTATTTCAAAATGCATAGATACTGTTTCTGTTTTTTTATTGATACCTGTAGTTGGTGTGGTTTTGGGTGTGGTCTGGGGGTCCCTGAACTACAATTTGGAAAGTTGGCAACCTGCTTCCAGATTCGTTGTTTGCATTTGTTGTTCTTTTTTTTCAAGTAAATTTTCAATTCCAGCAAATAAAATTAGTAACCCATGACCATGATTCTTTGTCCAGTCCAACATGGCTATCACAGTAATCTGTCGCTGTTTCGAGTAATTCTGAGTCTCAGATAAAATAGTTCTACTCTACAGAAAAAAAAAGTTGTCAGGTGCAGTCAGCTGAAAAACTACAACTACAACAGACAATGGCCACGTGCACAATTTGAAGCCATACTTTGACAGAGTCGTATTATTTGACTAGAGGTCTATTTGTTCCCCTTTTTTCCTGTACTGTGACTGATGTGGTACTTACAAGACTAACAAAAACAAGCACCTAATAGCATAGTAGCAAGTGAGACTTTCTATTGTTCCACTTCTCTCATTGAGTTGATTACACTGTGTCTCATTAAAGTGAGGCCTTTTAGTAAAGATTTGGTGAGATTATAAACCTCTGTACTTGTAAGGTTTCTCCATGAATTCAGGTAGGAAGTATAAATGTATAGTTCACCTTGTAAGATGCCTGAGTTATAGTCATCTAGGCTTGTGTGGCTTTAAACCAAGTTCATTCTAGCTGCCATAAGAAATAAATAGAATACACAATTTTTTACAAATATCTATAACACAGAAATATTTCAGAACTCTGTAGCAGCTGACACTCTATGTCAGTTTTAACAAAATTGAAAGGAGTAGAGGGAGGTCCAGTCATATCAAGCTTATTTTTAATATTCTAGTTAGTAATTTCCTTTTTGTGACTATTTGTTCAGGAAAAATTCAAAAAAAATATTTTTTTCCTGCAGTGTTTGGTTGCTATATCAATTTCTATGATCATCAAATAATTACTGGAAATTATCTATGGAGTATACAAATTCATAGGTTGTTACCTCACCACAAAACCTTTACAATAAGTTAGCTACAATAATCTCACTGAAAAATCAAACAGATAGACATGAAATACTAAGCATATGTTTCAAAATAGTGTCAAGGTAACAAATTCTAAGTGCTTGAAATTCTTAATATTAAGCTGAGAGGCATAATATGTTGTGCTCTAGCATACTTACCTAGTTAATCTATTATGTGGATCTCGTAAATGTATTGTTGCATGCTAGATATTTATATAATAAGTAATTTTAGGTTAGTGACCGATATCACAAGGGTGTTATCACACTTTGTATTGAGCAAGGTCATACTTTCAAATATGCCAGCAGTTAATAGCAACTGGCCAAGCTTATCTTGTTTTTTTCTTTTTTCTTTTTACTTTTACAGCTAATTTCCTTTATAATGCCTAACCAAATTGTTCAGAGAAGCTACTTGCTGTTGGAGCCCCTATTGACTACAACCAACTTATACACCATGAGTTAAAACCCTAGTAAAAACTACAGTAGTGAAGATATCTAGTGTAGAATACATCATTTATTGCACTTGTCAGAGGTGATAGTGCGAGATATTTCTATCTCAGGCTTAATTTTCACTCGCCTGTGACTCATGATAATATTAGCCTGCCCTTAAAATATGCACTCTACTCAAGTAATTAATAATATTCGTAGATAATAATATTTTTAGTGAGTAGTATGTGTAAGTTAGAATAACAGTTTATGGTTATAGAGACTTACATTGAGCCAGACATAGGGAAGCTCTGTGTACTGTTTAATGTACTTATCTTCTAGCATCATACTTGAAGGTAGTATGAAATAGGAGCAGAGCAAAGCATCAATGAAGCAGATTTTTTTCTAATACAGCTATGTAATGTGCCCTCCAAAACCACCAGCCAAGTGGAAATTTTTCGTAATTACTCAATTAACTACTTTAACTATTTATTGTGAAGTATTCAAGTTAGATATTAATAAGCCACTAAATATCTTAGGCTTCCCATGGATTTAAACATATTGTCAAGTTTAGATGTGTTTGTTAAACCAAGCTATTTCACATATTGTTCTTTAAGTTCATGTGGGGAGTGCATGCAAAATTATAAACAGGAGGAGACACGTGTTATTTTTTTAATTCACTATAATTAATATTCCCAGTTAATATTATTTCACATGTATGTAAGTTTTCCAAGTTTCAGGCATTCCAAAGTTCATATTGAACACATGTTCACCTCAGTTAATCATTTTCTCATGTGTCATTTCACCATGCAAAAAGTATGTTATACTTATGTGAAACCACGTATGTATAACAAAGTTATACTAGTAGTATACATACCCTATGTAATCTTGATGTTTACTTGTGGAGTATAACAGAAGTATACTCCACTTTAGACAGCCTAATGTTTTAACCTGGTGTGTATACTAAATGATGCTCAAGTTCAATGTTTTATCCTGGTGTGTATACTAAATGATGCTCAAGTCCAATGTTTTAACCTGGTGTGTATACTAAATGATGCTCAAGTTCAATGTTTTAACCTGGTGTGTATACTAAATGATGCTCAAGTCCAATGCTTTAACCTGGTGTGTATACTAAATGATGCTGAACTTTATTTTAATGTGAGGTGTTTACAATTGATTTTAAGATACATGGAATTGATTCAAAATGGCAGTATTGCAAATTATTGATTAATGAGTCATGCTGTAGTTAATAAGTTATTTACAAATTAAACTGTAGCATATTCTCTTACCAAAATTTGTAAACCAATTGTTTTTATTGATTGATTGATTGCTTCATTCATTCATTCATTCAGTCGATTTTTTGATTTTTTTTATTTGTTTATTTTTTTAATTTATTTATTTATTTATTATTTATTTATTATTTATTTATTTATTTATTTATTTATTCATTCACTCACTTACTCTTTAATTCAATTTTTTTATAATTGTTGGTTTTTCATAGATAATTATATAATATCACAACAAATCTAACAATATAATAAAATGACAAATAAGTAAGCAAGGCAAAATATCATGCAATTACAAAAATAAATAAATAATAACATCAATAGCAACAACAACAATAACAATAATAATAATAATAATAATAATAATAATAAAAGTATGAATTTAAATAATTTTAAAAAAAATTATTATTTTTATTGACTTTTATTTTACCTACACAGTCTATGACATCAAAATGTGTCCAGTTACATTTGCTCCTTCATGACTCAGGCGCAAAGGTTTCTTGGAGCTGCTCTGGGCCAGGGAAGATCGGTCTGCTGAAGAACAGAAGATAGAAATATCAATACATATGGCTGCCATTAACCCTGTCTAATAAGGAGAGGGAAAAGGCTATTTATAATATATACTTACTACAATAAATTTCAGTTATAGCTGCTCAAATGCTTTACTGGGCACCACTGTCTCCTAATTCATAGATTAATTTAATTAATTCTTTGTACATCTTTTAGACATACCTTTACTTGGAATGCTTGATTAATTCTGTTATATAATTTGGATTGTACAATCAAGCTTTGCCAGTTTGCTTAAAACCCCTTACCCAATAACATTATTCAATGGGTAAGGTATTTCCATTACAAGAAGCAATTAATTGCGGTGACGACCCTGTTCCTTCTTTCCACCTAAATAGAAGGTTAAGAGTTGTGTCTCCATCAGCTTGACTATTTCTTTCTGTAAAATAGACTGGACAATCGTTTAAAGGTCTGCCTAAACTAGCAACTTGTGACAAAACCGATCCCTTTATTGTAGTATTAGTTGTATCTATGATTCTGGATTCATTACAAATAATGAGTTGTGTTGGTATTCTTGCAAGGTAGCGTGATGTAGCTTTCCAACAATTGGTATTTGGGAGAAGAAACTATAATGAATATTTGTCAAATTTGTTTTCTCGATATATGTGACGTCACGTCACCGGTGCAGTCCATTTCGTGTGATAGAGAGGTGGATTTTTTTTTAATGCAGTGACTTTGTTTTGCCCATGCAAGTTATCTTATATCTAATTGAACACTTTCTATTGTTTAACACACATTTGTTTTGACTCCAATGTGAATCCGAGTTTAATTAGTTCTAACCAAAGTACTTTCCTGATCCATTATCAAAAGATAAAAGGGTCGGCTACACCACAACAAATAGGCTAGATACTCACTATGCAAATGAGGCATAAACCATCTTTTATTATTATTATTATTAATTATTATCATAAATTTCTCATATTAGTATAAAGAAGAGTAAAGGAAAGCTTATATGTAGTATACATCCAGCTTATAGCACTGCTTCAACAAGCAGGTTATACTTATACAGTAAACCATATGTAAAACTATGATTTACTCAAGTTTTACCAATGATTTACTATTTAGTATACCCTAGTAAGCCATGCAGTAAACTCTAAACAGGACCACTTTTGCCACTAGCTATGTTTTACACATAGCTAGTTTACTGCAGTTACACTTCCCCAGTAAAACATTGGTAAACTGTAGTCTGCACAGTAAATCTTGTGGTAAACTATAGTCCACTTCAATCTGTATTTAAGGTTTTACTCAGTTTTACTATAGTAAACATTGCCAGTAGCATTAAATATTTTTAATTAATTTTTTCCATAGTCTCTATGAAACCCTGCCTTTACCTACCCCTATGCTGGGAAATGTGTGATATAATTAGAACATAGTTCTGATTCAAATCTCCTCCTCTCTCTTCCTCCCAATAACGTCCACTGCTTACTTGCAGTCTTGTAGAACTTGGTAGTAACCACTGAGGAGTGGCTGTGAACTTAAGCAGAGAAAGTGGCTAAAGATTAAGATAGTGGGAAGGGTTGAAAGAATTGCATCTATAACTAATTTTTGGGCTTGTAAGTGGCGGAAAAGGTTTTGAATGCTTACACTGAGTCTCCATAGATAATTGGCATTTTCCTGAATTCTAAAAGTCATATCTAAATACGGCAGTAATGTGCTTTTAGCCAAAAACCCAAGTGTGATACTTTTATATTCATATTTTATGTTGATATTTTTTTAGTTCTGTCACTTTTGGTTAAGGAGGAAGCTGGGTCGGTGGCTTGGAAAATATGAATGGGAAACTAGTGCTAGTTATATCCTGCATTGAACCCACTTACTTGTGTGTGTGTGTGTGTGTGTGTGTGTGTCCCTACTCTCTGACCCTTTACCTGCAATAGATGTAGTCGGTCATTTAGAAGGGGCCAAGATATAGCTAGACACAGATGTGCTACAACAAGACCAAGAAAATGATTAACCACTATGCAACTGTCAATCTGTTTAGCAGAGGAGCACTACCCTTTGAGGGTGGCACGGTTCAAGGTGTGTGTGTGTATGTGTGTGTGTGTGTGTGTGTGTGGTTGTGTCCTTGGCTCAGGGCCAAGTTCAAGCCCCACTCTGGCAATTTTCCATTTGGTTTTCCATATGCCTCCCGCCAGTCCACCCAGCTGGCATTTGCTGGGGTGCAAATTCAAGGCCTTTCTCATGAAACAGCAATGGTCCAGGTGGGTCTTTGGGTGGCCACGCCACTTGCTGTGAGGAAAGGCCTATTCTCCTGCGAGTTCCTAGCCTGGCTCCAGGAGCTTTGCTTGCATGGCTCACAGTGCCTGCTTAGTGCACAGGCATCCTGGGTCTGCCAGGTGTGCATGACCGCTTAACGGCAGCAAGAGATTTACAAAGTATTTGGATGTGTGTGCATGTTCTTAGATGGACACTAATTGGTGGAGTTGAGGAACTATGAGCACGTGTTGGAGGATGTACTATGCTAGATGTTTGAACACAGCCATGTGAAGCACCACTGTCTGTTCATAAGAGCTACAGGTATGTAACTGGGATATATGTTTTTGTTGCATTTTATTAATGTTTTCTCTTTTTGTCAGGCTGTAACAATTACAGTGAAGTGATTTCAAGAAGTAAATGAAGACTATCTCTAAATACAAGTGACATTTGTACGACATATGTCTATCGAACATTACGTCTTTGTTTTTTTCTTTTTGTGATTATTTTACTGTTGATTATCTTTTGTTGGATTGTGACTATTGCATGTCTGTATTAAATGAATTGAAAAAAATAAAGGAAGTCGTATGATCAGCTGGTAGTGTTGAACCTAATAGTCCTGTCTGCTTATTATTCTGCTGCAAATGGACATTTATCTGGGATACGGAGGGCGATAGCAACAGAATACACCTCATTACTCAGGTGGTGGTGTTATTGTGATATTTTGATCAATGACATGCAATCACAGCAGTGTTGTTGTTCCTTAGTTATTCTAAACAATGCTTACACACTTGGCTATGCTACATGCATGCATGCATACAGATCAAACCATCTCAATTCAGATTCATAGACCAGTGTCTAGTGCACTCTGCCCGTAGTTTTTAGATACAGTAGCAACTTATTTCTCAAAAGTCAGTTTGGCCCAGATCGTAGGGAATGGTCCTGCGGAGGTGTGCAGATGGTGCAGGTCACAGGTGGAGGCCTTGGTCACTGAGCAATTAGTGTCATGCTGCAGGGTGTGCAATGGACCCCCAGATAATCAGTAATGCATGCATATTTAATATGCATTCATAATAATATATCATGCATATTTAATATGCATGAGGCGCGAAATCCAAGACCTTGGGGATTAAACGTGTCCTTACATAGTAGAACATGTTCTTCCTTTGTCACACTAACAATACTTATTACATGGTGACCATGGGATCCTCCTACGTAAGGTGGAGCCATAGCATGATCCCAAGCAAGTATCAATTTAATTGCACAGCAACTGCAGTCTCTCTATATACCATTTTTCTTGTGTCTGAACTGATTGTTATGCAATTTGTATTTAGATATGTGCCATAGGTTAAAAAATAGGTGGAGGTTGTGGTCCTGTGCAATGTTAGTACTGTCATCATGAGCGATGCAATAGGTCAGATATATGTGAAAGTCATGGGAGCTATGAAATTTATATAGCGAGATGTACCACTGACAAACGTAGACTGCCATGCGCTGTGCAGTTAGTACAATGATGAGGTTTATGTAGTTAGCACCCACCACACTGAATGCATAGCAACTGCATGGCTTTCCTACCTATGGTATATTATATACCTTACAACACGACTTTTTGTACATGTATCTCAGGATATGGAATGTGTGCAATTGGATCTAATTCATCTATAAGTAGAGGCCATAGTCGCAATAGCATTTCCTCGATGTGTAACGGGTTCTGATATTCTTTACTCCGATTTTACACTTGCCAAGTTAGTATACTCATGTTTGCTATTGCTGCCTTTTACTTATTTAAACAAAACTGAATAAAAATAACAGGTCCTCAATCACACCACAACAGAACCAAGCAAGCTTACTGCTAACATACACCCATTTTAAACTTTGATTTTCTACAAATAATTGTAGCATGTCACGCTACCAAGTCCACTAGATCATATGAGTGTGAATGAAACGAAATCAGTGAAATGACAACTAGTACAGCTAGCTTGTAGTTCAGTCTCATAGAAGATGTATACAGTAGAGTGACTGCAGAGAAACCCAAGGCTCCCAGAGAACAGCTCATGGAAAACGATCTCAGAATGATAAACATATGACATTCCCAGCAGTCCGGATGACCAGATCCTTTGGTAAATTAGACTCCATCACAAGCGAAGGCCAACTTGGATTATTACCTACATATAATAATAATAATAACAGCGGTAGTAGTAGTAATACTAATAATATTATTATTAATAATAATTAACAACAACAGCAATGTATAACTAGAAAAAAAAAATCCTGACTGATGAGGATAAAAATAATGAAATTAGAGTAGTAATACTATAGCCGAGTCATTTAAAAAAAATAAAAATGTGTGGCATTCAATTGAAATACAACAGCAGTGACAGGCTGACAGACAGAATTATTGACAGACTGACTAACTTATTGAGTGACTGACTGACAGATTGACTGACTGACTGATGACTGATTGACTGACAACACACTGACTGACTAACAGATTGACTGACGACAGATTGACTGACTGACTGATAGATTGACTAACAGATTAACTGACGACAGATTGACTGACGACAGGTTGACTGACTAAAATATTGACTGACGACAGATTGACTGATGACAGATTGACTGACTAACAGATTGACTGACGACAGATTGACTGACTAACAGATTGACTGACGACAGATTGACTGATGACACATTGACTGACTAACAGATTGACTCACGACAGATTGACTGATGACAGATGACAGATTGACTGACGACAGATTGACTGACGACACATTGACTGACTGACAGATTGACTGACTAACAGATTGACTGACTAACAGATTGACTGACGACAGATTGACTGACTGACAGATTGACTGACGACAGATTGACTGACGACAGATTGACTGACAACAGATTGACTGACGACCTCTAGTCACTGGTCATATGAGAACCTCATTACTACCTCTAGTCACTGGTCACACGAGAACCACATCACTACCTCTAGTCACTGGTCATATGAGAACCCCATCACTACCTCTAGTCACTGGTCACACGAGAACCGCATCACTACCTCTAGTCACTGGTCATATGAGAACCTCATTACTACCTCTAGTCACTGGTCACATGAGAACCTCATCACTACCTCTAGTCACTGGTCATATGAGAACCCCATCACTACCTCTAGTCACTGGTCATATGAGAACCCCATCACTACCTCTAGTCACTGGTCACATGAGAACCTCCTCACTACCTCTAGTCACTGGTCACACGAGAACCCCATCACTACCTCTAGTCACTGGTCACATGAGAACCTCATCACTACCTCTAGTGTGGTCACATGAGAACCCCATCACTACCTCTAGTCACTGGTCACATGAGAACCTCATCACTACCTCTAGTCTGGTCACATGAGAACCTCATCACTACCTCTAATCACTGGTCATATCAGAACCCCATCACTACCTCTAGTCACTGGTCACATGAGAACCTCATCACTACCTCTAGTCTGGTCACATGAGAACCTCATCACTACCTCTAGTCACTGGTCATATCAGAACCCCATTACCACCTCTAGTTTCTGGTCATATGAGAATCCCATCACTACCTCCAGTCACCGGTCACATAAGAACCCCATCACTACTCTAGTCACTAGTCATATGAGAATCCTATCACTACACTGACCGCACTAAAACACACTGAGTGCACTAAAACACACTGACTGCACTAAAACACACTGACCGCACTAAAACACACTGACTGCACTAAAACACACTGAGTGCACTAAAACACACTGAGTGCACTAAAACACACTGACCGCACTAAAACACACTGACTGCACTAAAACACACTGAGTGCACTAAAACACACTGAGTGCACTAAAACACACTGAGCGCACTAAAACACACTGACTGCACTAAAACACACTGAGCGCAATAAAACACACCGAGCGCACTAAAACACACTGACTGCACTAAAACACACTGAGTGCACTAAAACACACTGACCGCACTAAAACACACTGACCGCACTAAAACACACTGACCGCACTAAAACACACTGAGTGCACCAAAACACACTGACTGCACTAAAACACACTGAGTGCACTAAAACACACCGACTGCACTAAAACACACTGAGCGCACTAAAACACACTGACTGCACTAAAACACACTGACTGCACTAAAACACACTGACTGCACTAAAACACACTGACTGCACTAAAACACACTGAGCGCACTAAAACACACTGACCGCACTAAAACACACTGACCGCACTAAAACACACTGACCGCACTAAAACACACTGACAGCACTAAAACACACTGAGCGCACTAAAACACACTGACTGCACTAAAACACACTGACTGCACTAGAACACACTGACTGCACTAAAACACACTGAGCGCACTAAAACACACTGACCGCACTAAAACACACTGACCGCACTAAAACACACTGACCGCACTAAAACACACTGACAGCACTAAAACACACTGAGCGCACTAAAACACACTGACGGCCACTTTAAAACCACACTGACTGCACTAATCGTAAAACACACTGAGCGCACTAAAACACACTGACCGCACTAAAACACACTGACCGCACTAAAACACACTGACCGCACTAAAACACACTGACTGCACTAAAACACACTGACTGCACAAAAACACACTGACTGCACTAAAACACACTGACCGCACTAAAACACACTGACCGCACTAAAACACACTGACCGCACTAAAACACACTGACCGCACTAAAACACACTGACCGCACTAAAACACACTGACCGCACTAAAACACACTGACCGCACTAAAACACACTGACCGCACTAAAACACACTGACTGCACTAAAACACACTGACTGCACTAAAACACACTGACTGCACTAAAACACACTGAGTGCACTAAATAACACACCGAGTTTACTAAAGCAACATCAAGTATACTAAAACACACACAGTATACTAGTACAACACACCCAATACATACAGAACACTGAACTTACTTCACTGTTCTTTTTAGCATGAGCCACTAAAATTTCTTCGGCAGTAGTTTTCGGCAGTATTTAAATCAATAAATAATACTGAAACAAGAGATATAAATATAAATAAACAAATTAACCCCCCACCACCCGTATGTATAAAGTTCATCAAATAATTTAAGTAACTATAAAAAAAACACTCACCTTTTATAATTTGATCCTTCAGATAATACTAACGAACACAAGACAACACTAGCTCAGCCGTCCGCCAATACTGATGAACACAAGCCAACACTATCCCAGCCGTCCGCCAATACTGATGAACACAAGCCAACACTAGCCCAGCCGTCCGCCAATACTGATGAACACAAGCCAACACTAGCCCAGCCGTCCGCCAATACTGATGAACACAAGCCAACACTAGCCCAGCCGTCCGCCAATACTGATGAACACAAGCCAACACTTGCCCAGCCGTCCGCCAATACTGATGAACACAAGCCAACACTAGCCCAGCCGTCCGCCAATACTGACGAACACAAGCCAACACTAGCCCAGCCGTCCGCCAATACTGATGAACACAAGCCAACACTAGCCCAGCCGTCCGCCAATACTGATGAACACAAGCCAACACTAGCCCAGCCGTCCGCCAATACTGATGAACACAAGCCAACACTAGCCCAGCCGTCCGCCAATACTGGTGAACACAAGCCAACACTAGCCCAGCCGTCCGCCAATACTGATGAACACAAGCCAACACTAGCCCAGTCGTCCGCCAATACTGGTGAACACAAGCCAACACTAGCCCAGCCGTCCGCCAATACTGATGAACACAAGCCAACACTAGCCCAGCCGTCCGCCAATACTGATGAACACAAGCCAACACTAGCCAAGCCGTCCGCCAATACTGATGAACACAAGCCAACACTAGCCCAGCCGTCCGCCAATACTGATGAACACAAGCCAACACTAGCCCAGCCGTCCGCCAATACTGGTGAACACAAGCCAACACTAGCCCAGCCATCCGCCAATACTGGTGAACACAAGCCAACACTAGCCCAGCCGTCAGCCAATACTGATGAACACAAGCCAACACTAGCCCAGCCGTCAGCCAATACTGATGAACACAAGCCAACACTAGCCCAGCCGTCCGCCAATACTGATGAACACAAGCCAACACTAGCCCAGCCGTCCGCCAATACTGATGAACACAAGCCAACACTAACCCTGCCGTCCGCCAATACTGGTGAACACAAGCCATCACTTGCCCAGCCGTCCGCCAATACTGGTGAACACAAGCCAACACTAGCCCAGCTGTCCGCCAATACTGGTGAACACTATTATCATACTTTATTATTATTATCATCATCATCATCCTCATTATTATCATTCTTATTGCTACTATAAACATTATTATACCTCATTTTTGTTTTTTTTAACAATGCATTATTTTGCCGTCCGCCAATACTGATGAACACAAGCCAAGACTAGCCCAGCCGTTCGTCAATACTGATGAACACAAGCCAACACTAGCCCAGCCGTCCGCCAATACTGATGAACACAAGCCAACACTAGTCCAGCCGTCTGCCAATACTGATGAACACAAGCCAACACTAGCCCAGCCGTCCGCCAATACTGATGAACACAAGCCAACACTAGCCCAGCCGTCCGCCAATACTGATGAACACAAGCCAACACTAGCCCAGCCGTCCCCGCCAATGCTGATGAACACAAGCCAACACTAGCCCAGCCGTCCGCCAATACTGATGAACACAAGCCAACACTAGCCCAGCCGTCCGCCAATACAGATGAACACAAGCCAACACTAACCCTGCCGTCTGCCAATACTGATGAACACAAGCCAACACTAACCCAACTGTCCGCTAATACTGATAAACACAAGTCATGACTAGTTCAGCTATCCAACAACATTGGGAAAACATATGCCACATCTTAAATTTAGTCTAGAATACACAAATTAAACAATTTTTGAGGTCTAAAACTGTGATTTTTAAACTTCTGTTCCCTTGTCATTAGCAAAGTAGGGATGTGCTACAAACATGCAGAATAAATTAAGTATGTTTATTACCACATTAGTACCAGAAATCCATCTCTTGGATACCATCCATTCACTGACACAATTTGGTGGATTACAGTCCTTTACAGATCCAATAACTCTAAGCTTTCTCGGATTAGGTTTCTTAATTTCTGGCTGGTCAGCTCGCTAGTCCAATTCAGTCAGAAATTTAACAAGTGCTACAACAATAAATTAGTTAACCATTACACTAATTACACTAATGTACCTTGGGATCGCCACACTGGTTTTTGCACCACCATAGTATCATCCTCACCACCACTCGATTCAGACATGCAATCCACAGTAACTTTTAAGTCATTCCTTCTCCTGCACTTCAATCAAAACCTTTCGTCTACATTCCAAAAGCTGAAAAAATAACAAACAAAACAATTATTGTTACCAATGAAGCTGTTGTTCAACTCCCTTTGTTATATTTATTCTAAATAAAATTAATCTCCCATCTAGCTTCTTAAATGATGTACCATAAATTATAACATAGATATTGTTTAGAATTTCTAGTTATACCCCATTATTAAATATAACAAATGAAAATAAAGTTGTTTTTCTTACAGTCACGTGCTCTGTCTCAACAACCGTCTCCCTCACTCCCTTCTCCATTCGAAGTCAACCTTGCTTTAATTTATTAGTGTATATTTTAATGAGAGAGAGGGCACTCACCTCCATCCTACCCAACAAGAGTTAGATTGGTTCCCTTAAAATTTAGGGAAAAAATATTAAAACTGACCCCTGTTATACAAGCTCTGAAAGTTGACTCTTACATAAGTCCACAAGAAAGTACTAGACAGTTTAAAACCATTTCAAACAATTAAAGCTACTGTCTTTGAGATGTGCTTTTGACAAACAGACAGAATGAACCATCAAAGTGCGAAATCTAATACCATTGTGACAGCCGTAAGTGGCTTCTATGAAGAATAGATCTCTTACCAAACAAGAGGGGTATTACCTCAATGGTTGGCATGCTAACAAACAAATGCAACTCACTGAAGGAGAATAAAGAATAAAAGTATCATTTTAAACAGAGTAGACATGCAAATGCACCTATAAAAATGTGGGTGGGGACTGCACATGGATTAATGTGACAACATTTTGGGGGCGTTGCTGCCCTCAAAGGCAAGTACCTACACTGACTGCTTCACTTTTTCTCAAAAACGGGGCCCCTCCAAAAAAAAAAACACAATAATTAATCTTAAATTGTTATTCTGAGTAAGTTCATTAATAATTCTACTATTGTGAATAATTTTCAAGTTGAGCGTGTGACAGACAGACAGGATGCCTACTATGACCCTCTCGTGCATGAGTGATGAGGGTTAAAGAATTATGGAGTGAATACTATTACTGTCTCACTCTCACTGCATCGAATACTTAAATGGCTTCATGCAGACATAACATTATCATGGTTGTATGACACATAAGATTACTGCTCCCATCCCCTCCCATTCTTCCAATGAAACATATATCCATCACTGAAACAACAGTTGAACCTCAAGTTACATCTAAATATCTTACCCTAACTTTTCTTGCTCTAACTTTTCTCTTTTGTTCTGAGCTTCTCTGGCTTCCACTGGCATACTCTCTGCTTCACGCTGACATCTTTTGCGCGATTGAAAGTTACGATGCACGGCTCCTTTAAAATTAAGTTTATCAAGCCAATAATGTACAAATAATATTCTTACTTTGAATTAATGCTGGAGAAAAAGAATTACTTCCTTGCATCACCTCCTCCATTATTTTTTTTCTTCACTTCAATGTTTTGCTTATCACTGGATCTATGGATGGATGTCAAAGCATATTTCAATTCACTCAAACAAACTCATGCTTTTACTTACCCTTTACTTAAATCAAATTTTTCGTGACTGTCCTCTAAAGTTTGGTATATTTGTGCAATTGTTTTCTAAATAATACATAATATTCTTATATGACAACTTAATAGTAAGTATGAACACAAATTCTTATAATTACACGAAATACAGTTAGTGATGAACAAGAAGATGCAAAACAAAGACCAAATAGAGCAACTGTGGCATAATTGCCTAATAGTAACATACCGATAGTTCTGGCGGTAATTTTTTAGACGAAGTATTCTCAGTTTTCTCATCCTGTCTTTCTTCCAGTTTCTCGACTCTACCTACCAAACTCTTTATCATTTCTTTCAGCTCAATTTGCTCCCTCTTTAAATCAAATACTTGTTCTTGATAAGTCCTGGATGAGTTACCATCATATGGCTCGGATTGAAATCGCTCTTGAATGTATGGACTCGAGGTAGAAGGGTCCCGGCTATAAGGATGGTGTCTTAGCCTATAAGCATCGTGCATTTGACGTGGTCTTAAAATAATTTAAATAAATAATAGTAAGTAGGAGCTAATATGCCATCATTACAACGTTTTTAGTTGTTTTTGTTTATTGTGGCTGGCCACCTACTACCTGGTATCTTTCAAGCGACTATTTCAGTTATTCAAACCGTTCTTGTGCTGGTGACTACAGAATAACTATTCACTATGTTGCACCACTGTTTACAACCCCCCCCCCCCTAGTATGTACGGCTTTACCGCCGTTATAAACGTTTCCACTTACAGTAGAGCTAGCTAGCTAACTATGTGGGGCTTCCTTACCGCAGCCATAAAAATAAAAATAAAAATAAATTAAAAATAAAAAGTGCTCGGCTGTTTACTTACCGGTGGGGAGTATCATAATGAAGTTCATCTCCATATTCCATAGCACCAGGAAAATCTTATCGGTGTCAGCAGCGTTGTTTTGCAAGTATCCACTCGAAGAAGTACTGTACACCACACACTCTAGATAAAGCTACCTTTCGCGAATAAATGTGCCCGCCACGAGGGTTGATTGAAAAACTTGCAAAATTTATTTACGGGGGTGAAGAATACAATTTTAACGTGAAAAATTGGATTATTTACACATGAATGAATATTTACAAATAAGGACTACAAAGAAATGACTATGGTAACATTTTCATTTCCATGGTTGAAACAAACTGAAGCCTGACTAACAAACAATCTTTGACAATGGCAGGTACTTTTTTATTATTCTTTTCAACTAATATTATAGAAGAAGAGGAATGAAGTGAATCATATGATCCAACTAAAACATCGTCAATTTGGTTGAAACCAAACGACATTAATAAGCAAGCCCAATGAACTGTCATCTGAAAAAAAAATATGCACCCTGCTCATCTTTCAAGCTTTTCCAAATTCGGCCATCATAAATATCAGAAAGACAATTATCAGATGGATTTCATTCTCTCCACCTATTTATCAATCTTTGAGCATTATCTCTACAAAACAACGCAGATATTTCATTAATTCATTATACATTAGTGTGAGTATGAGTTACAAATTCTGTCTAATGCAATGCTTATGTTTAGCTTCACTTACTAGCTTAGTTACGACCATAGTCTGTAACTGTGACAGTGACTATTAGAACAGAGACAAAGACAATGAATACAATAATTTTTAATATTGTCATTATAAGAATGCATTAGATCAAGACAGTCTCAAAAATTGATGCAATTGTTTGAAATAATATTTAATTGTTTAAAAGTTAATTTTCATCACAGTCTTTGCCAGCCAACAGCCATACTGACAGGTCCGAGGAAAATCTGTATGAAACCAAAGACACTTTTCAGCTCTCGGACTTTTCTTTCATCCTCCTCCTCCGGACATGGAACTGCCTCAGCGAAGAATTAGAAAAACTCTGTACACACATATAATATTAAGATAAATACACACTATATTAATAGTGGAAAACAAACATATCTAATTCGGAATGTTCAGAGAAAATTACATCATGCTAATAAACACAGCATATGTGAAATAAAAATACCTAATGATATATAAACAAATTAAAAACATGTGTTTTAGGATGTCCTTGTGAGCATGTATCAAGTATGTATGGTCATCTTTTAGATTTACGTATACACATAAATGATGTGTATAAAGCAAACACACATACATGATGTGCATCAATTACAAGTGAACACACGATATATATTTAGAAGCAAACACAACCATATTATGATGCTATAAATTAAAAGCGAACACATACACATGTGTATCAAACAAGCAAACACATAGAATTTGCATGTGTGTGTTCGCTTTTAATAGATGCACTCATGTGTGTGTATAAGATTTATACACATCATGTATGTATATGTTTGCTTTTAGATTTATACACATCATGTGTGTAACTTTTAGATTTACGTATACACATCATGTGTGTACTTTTAGATTTACTACACATCCATGTGTGTACTTTTAGATTTACTACACATCATGTGTGTACTTTTAGATTTACGCATTCACATCATGTGTGTTCACTTTATTTAATGCACACCATGTCTACAAACATAAACAGATAAAGGATAAGGTAATTCATTTACATAAGAAATCATAATTACAGTGTATTGAAAATTGTTGCATCAGATTATGCAGGGATGTGACTCTCAATGTTACTATGCACTAGCTAGCCATTACAAATAACAAAAGAATAAATTATTAGGCTTAGTGCCAATAAGAATAAATGTACAGGGGAGGGAGGGGGGTGTAATTCTCCCCCCCCCCCTTAACCCCTTGAATTTTTAATTATAATTGTAACTCAGAGCAAAATTATTTTATTAATAAAAAATGTAAGTCAAAGTCAAAGCACAATTTTTCTATTCTTTAATTGTTTGAAAATCTCTAGAAATTCATCAAAGTTAACAGCCAAAAGCTCAGGACCCTCAATTGCAATTCTCAGGAGTGGACCACGGCCAATGATACTGCTGCGTGTAATTATTTTAATGAGTGTGATATAACTGATAGATCTTTCAACTGCCGGGGACCATGTGGACGTGTCCAGTGGACTTAAATGAAAGAGAGAAACTGCCTGGGACCATGTGGACGTGTCCAGTGGACTAAAATGATAGAGAGAAACTGCCAGGGACCATGTGGACTGAAATGAAAGAGAGAAACTGCCGGGGATCAGTGGACATGTCCAGCGGTTTAAAATGAAATGAGGGAAACTGCCGGGGGACAATGTCAACGTGTCTAGTGGACTAAAATGAAAGAGAGAAACTGCCGGGGACCGTGTGGACGTGTCCAGTGGACTAAAATGAAAGAGAGCAACTGCCAGGGACCATGTGGACGTGTCCAGCGGTCTAAAATGAAATGAGAGAAACTGCCGGGGACCATGTGGACGTGTCCAGTGGACTAAAATGAAAGAGAGAAGTTTCATGTAATTTCTTCGTGGCCATTTCCAAACCAAGTAGTTTCTTGTTGGTCAGTTCAAACTTCAAACTATTCAAGCCTATTTCTCAAAACCACTTTTTTGTTCTGTTTGCACAGTTTTCTCAGCTCTCCTGTATTTAAATCACTTGATATACATATTATTTTAAACCTTACTTCATATATATTCAGAATAAGACTAACAATTTTTGTCAAGATACAATATGAAAAAATAATGGTCCATAGCATTGGGTATGGTACAAACAAAAAATGAATGTGAATAAATAAAAAATAATACTTGAAGCTTCAATGAATCTAATACTTAGCTATTATTGTTGGTAATGATCATCTAAAAGTGCACAGTGAGTGAAAGTTTGATACAGGCAGCCACTCCCTTTTTACAGTGCATTAAAGGAATTTGGATTTTACTCTGTAACTCCAGATTTATTGGAGCTATGACAAAAATAAAAACATCATTAAATAGAGCATTGAAAGCCCATTTGAATAATATGTAACAATTGGTATAAAAGATCTTTGGAGAGTAGGGGGAAAAAGAAAAAAAAAGGCTCGTTTTACCCACTCACCCAGCCAACTCACGCCTCCTTTTTAGCATCTGCTAAGACGGCACAGTTTGTTACTATAACGAAAGCGGAAGCGTTACCGCCCAGTTTTGCCGCCTCGCGCGTGGTCTGGACTTTAGTCGGATGGATGGAGTACTACTGCTTGCTTGTGTGTGTGGGGAGGCTCACCAAAAGTAAGAATGAGAGAGAGAGAGTAAGAGGAAGTGTGTTTGCAATACTAGTTTCCCATAACTTTTTGAATATTTCTCTTCTCTAGTGTTTACAATTTTATTTATTCTTATTTATGGCACACTTGTTTCCAGGGTGTGAAAAGAAGCTGTACCCTCATTCTTTGAAACTTGACAGAATGTGACAAGGTGTGTTCATAGAACATAGATATAGGGTGATAGAAAACTGGACCACCCACACTAAAGAAAATTGTGGCGAGTAAAAGGGTGGAAAGAGGGGGGGAGAGGTAGTCTCGGGAAAGGATCTGGTCAACTGACATTAGCAAGTTGTGCAGCTTCCCTCAGCTAATTGGGCTGGCAAGAATAATACAGAAGACAATAAGGAGGAGATAACACGTGGGTGGAGTGGTCTAACCCCAGTAACTTAAAGTATGCCAATGCGAGCGTATTCAATCCATTCACTAAGTGGGAGTAAAAATAAGTCGCTAAAGTACTAATTATACCACATCCATGTGAACTTACCGCAATCTCCTCATTTGCTGATGATGCAAACACAACTTTATGTCAGTTGACCAGACCCACATTGCGATTGGTAAAGGGTCTGGCTATGCAAGACTAGGGAGAAGGGAGGGAGCTAGTGATACATTATAACAGTTACTTGCGTATTTCCAAGCTATATGAACTATCTATTGATACATGAGAGCAGAGAGTGTTAGAGGCTACACATTATACTGATATGATATGGCTGTCTGAATGGTGTATGTGTGTGCATGTGTTGTGTAACATGGTCAAGGAGCACATCCTTGTAGCAAGAGTTTTTGTGTTTCATTAGTATGAATTCAGTGAGTAGTCCATGGAAACCTGACAAGTGTAGTGGTTGAAAGTATGAATGAGTGGTTAATGTAACATCTATTAACACTTCCATTCAAAGATGTGATGCTGAATTGGGCATATTACCTCAGAGCAAGCAGCTAATCTAGGCTGAATCCACATTACTCTCATTCATACTAATGAAAGGGACTTTTTGTGTTAGCTAACCTTCAGATACATACCTAGTAAATACTCATTAATTCTTATTTTAATTTTTTTTAATTTGTTATTTATTTTTGATTTTGATTTTTTAGGTTAAGTTTCCAGATTTTTCATTGTGAATACTGGGGACTTGGAAGTTTCTAATAAAATTATAGACAAGATAAATGGATCTGATGTTCTCTCGAGGTAAATAAATTTAATTGTGCCATTAAAAATAAGTATTAGTGATGTTCACTTATTCTTTGGTGTATTTAAAACTAGGACAATATCCTTACATGATTATGTCTTTAGTTGGTTTATGCCCTAGAGATAAATTCTGATTTATTTCCATGTTGGGCAAACATATTATTGTACATTTTCCCCTCTTATTGCTAATATATTGTGGACCTTTTCCATATTGAACTAATAATTATATTGTAGACACTTTCCATATTGAACTAATGTATTGTGGACCCTTTTCCGTATTGAACTGACATTGAGGACATTTTTTTGAACTAATATATTGTGGACATTTTCCATATTGAACTAATTTATTGTGGACACTTTCAGTATTGACTAATGTATTGTAGACCATTTTCTGTATTGAACTAATGTATTGTGGACCCTGTTCCATATTGAACTTATATATTGTGGACATTTTTCCATATTGAACGGATATATTGTGGGCCGCAATCCATATTGAACTAATATATTGTGGACCCTTTTCCATATTGAACTAATATATTGTGAACCCTTTTCCACATTGAATAATATATTGTAGACACTCGTATTGACTAATATATTGTGGACACTTTCCGTATTGACTAATGTATTGTGGACCCTTTTCCATATTGAACTAATATATTGTGAACCCTTTTCCACATTGATTGTAGACACTTTCCGTATTGACTAATATATTGTGGACACTTTCCATATTGACTAATGTATTGTGGACCCTTTTCCGTATTGAACGGATATATTGTGGACCTCTATCCATATTGAAGTAATATATTGTGAACCTTTTTTCCATATTGAACTAATGTATTGTGGACACTTTTCTTTATGAACTAATGTTTTGTGGACCCTGTTCCATATTGAACGGAAATATTGTGGACCGCAATCCGGACCCTTGTCCTTATTGAACTAATATATTGTGGACAGCAATCCACATTGAATTAATATATTGTGGACCCTTTTCCATATTGAACTAATATATTGTGGACACTTTTCCGTATTGACTAATGTATTGTGGACCCTTTTCCTTATTGAACTAATTTATTGTGGACACTTTTTCGTATTGACTAATGTATTGTGGACCTTTTCCCATGTTGAACTAACTTTTCCATATTGAACTAACTTTTCCATATTGAACTAATGTATTATGGACTATTTTCTGTATATAACTAATGTATTGTGGACCCTTTTCCATATTGAACTTATATATTGTAGACCTCTTTCCATATTGAACGGATATATTGTGGACCGCAATCCATATTGAACTAATATATTGTGGACCCTTTTCCATATTGAACTAATATATTGTGGACACTTTTTCGTATTGACTAATGTATTGTGGACCCTTTTCCATATTGAACTAATTTATTGTGGACACTTTTCCGTATTGACTAATGAATTGTGGACCCTTTTCCATATTGAAATAATTTATTGTGGACACTTTTCCGTATTGACTAATGTATTGTGGACCTTTTCCCATATTGAACTAATATAATTGTGGACCCTTTTCCATATTGAATAATATGTTGTAGACACTTTCCGTATTGAACTAATATATTGTAGACCCTTTTCCGTATTGAACTAATATATTTTGGACCCTTTTCCTTATTGAACTAATTTACTGTGGACACTTATCCGTATTGACTAATGTATTGTGGACCCTTTTACACATTGAATAATATATTTTAGGCACTAGCTCCAAAAAACTTCAATTACGCAGTAGGTTCTTGATTTTTCACAGACTCTTAAACTCGCCGAAATCATTGGCGGGGTCCTTCCTGTTGGCATTTATTATCCTCCCCTGTGGCATTTAAAACCCTAGCTTGTGACATTTAATACCCTAGCTCACTCCACCTTCTTTATTGTTTGGAATAGCTACTTGACATTTCTGACACATTTGTATAATATTCAAAATTTTAGGGATATAACAAAGAAATATTTTTATTTTTTATACTGATATTAAAATAAAGTGATGATTAGCTGAAACTGATTAAGTGAGTTACAACAGCTAATGATGATATTCTTATTTATTTGAGATAATATTCATAGTAACTGAGCATGATTGGAAGTTAAAAGTAAAAGGAGAAGTGAAAGTTGTGCTGGAAGATTGCAAAGTGTTCATGCTATTAGCACCACACGAGTAACCAGAAGTTGCTGCAGTAACTCTCCGTTTTGTTTTCTTACTTCGAAGACGAAAAGGCACAATTTGGTGGACAATTCTTGGGTAAACATTTCTTTCAGGGGTGTAACTTCTTCTCCGTACTCCGTAGAAATGTGTGCACACCGTTGTTGCCATACATTGACACAGTATTTTGTGTCAGCCATGGTCTTAGAAGGTATAGCACTAGTAGCACTCTTGCTTCGCTCGGGATGCTACAGCTTAGGGCCTTCGGGATTCCTAAATGCGGTAGTTTCCTCGGTGCTTCTGTCTAACTTATATGTAGACACTTTCAGTATTGACTAGTTTATTGTGGACACTTTTCCATATTGAACTAATGTATTGTGGACACTTTTCAGTATTGAACTAATATATTGTGGACCCTTTTCCTTATTGAACTAATTTATTGTGGACACTTTTCCGTATTGACTAATATATTGTAGACCTTTTCCCACATTGAACTAATATATTGTGGACCCTTTTCCACATTGAATAATATTGTAGACACTTTCCGTATTGACTAATGTATTGTGGACCCTTTTCCGTATTGAACTTATATATTGTGGACCTTTTCCCACATTGAACTAATATATTGTGGACCCTTTTCCACATTGAATAATATATTGTGGACCCTTTTCCGTATTGAACGGATATATTGTGGACCTCTATCCATATTGAACTAATTTATTGTGGACACTTTTCCGTATTAAATTAACTTTTCCATATTGAACTAATGTATTATGGACCATTTTCTGTATTTAACTAATGTATTGTGGACCCTTTTCCATATTGAACTTATATATTGTGGACCTCTTTCCATATTGAACGGATATATTGTGGACAGCAATCCATATTGAACTAATATATTATGGACCCTTTTCCGTATTGACTAATGTATTGTGAACTTTTCCATATTGAACTAATGTATTGTGGACCCTTTTCCATATTGAACTAATTTATTGTGGACACTTTTCCGTATTGACTAATGAATTGTGGACCCTTTTCCATATTGAAATAATTTATTGTGGACACTTTTCCGTATTGACTAATATATTGTGGACACTTTCCCGTATTGAACTAATATATTGTAGACCCTTTTCCTTATTGAACTAATTTATTGTGGACACTTTCCGTATTGACTAATATATTGTGGAATCTTTTCCACATTAAACAATATATTGTGGACCCTTTTCCATATTGAACTAATATATTGTGGACACTTTTCCGTATTGACTAATGTATTGTGGACCCTTTTCCTTATTGAACTAATAATTTATTGTGGACACTTTTTTCGTATTGACTAATGTATTGTGGACCTTTTCCCATATTGAACTAACTTTTCCATATTGAACTAATGTATTATGGACTATTTTCTGTACATAACTAATGTATTGTGGACCCTTTTCCATATTGAACTTATATATTGTGGGCCTCTTTCCATATTGAACGGATCATATTGAACTAATATATTGTGGACACTTCCGTATTGACTAATGTAGTGTGGACCCTTTTCCATATTGAACTAATTTATTGTGGACACTTCCGTATTGACTAATGAATTGCGGACCCTTTTCCATATTGAAATAATTTATTGTGGACACTTTTCCGTATTGACTAATGTATTGTGGACCTTTTCCCATATTGAACTAATATATTGTGGACCCTTTTCCATATTGAATAATATGTTGTAGACACTTTCCGTATTGAACTAATATATTGTGGACACTTTTCCGTATTGACTAATATATTGTAGACCTTTTCCCACATTGAACTAATGTATTGTGGACCCTTTTCCGTATTGAACTTATATATTGTGGACCTTTTCCCACATTGAACTAATATATTGTGGACCCTTTTCCACATTGAATAATATATTGTGGACCCTTTTCCGTATTGAACGGATATATTGTGGACCTCTATCCATATTGAACTAATGTATTATGGACCATTTTCTGTATTTAACTAATGTATTGTGGACCCTTTTCCATATTGAACTTATATATTGTGGACCTCTTTCCATATTGAACGGATATATTGTGGACAGCAATCCATATTGAACTAATATATTATCGACCCTTTCCGTATTGACTAATGTATTGTGAACCTTTTCCATATTGAACTAATATATTGTGGACACTTTCTGTATTGACTAATGTATTGTGGACCTTTTCCCATATTGAACTAATATATATTGGACCCTTTTCAGTATTGAACTAATATATTGTGGACCCTTTTCCTTATTGAACTAATTTATTGTGGACACTTTTCCGTATTGACTAATGTATTGTGGATCTTTTCCCATATTGAATAATATATTGTAAACACTTTCCGTATTGACTAATGTATTGTGGACTCTTTCCCGTATTTAACAGATATATTGTGGACCTCTAATTGAACTTATATATTGTGGACCTTTTTTCCAGATTGAACTAATGTAATATGGACCCTTTTCCATATTGATCGGATATATTGTGGACCCTTTTCCGTATTGAACTAATGTATTGTGGACCCTTTTCTATATTGAAATAATAATTGTGGACACTTCCATATTGAACTAATATATTGTGGACCTATATCCATATTGAAGTAATAATATATTGTGAACGCTTTTCCGTATCGAACTTATAATTTTGTGGACCCTTTTCTATATATTTATCTAATATTGTGGACACTTTTTCCATATTAAACTAATATATTGTGGACACTTCTCTGTATTCAACTAGTATATTGTGGACCTCTATTCAGAGCGGTAAACAATTCAATTTTTAGGATGATACGGGTAATGATTGCTAAACCGGAGGATTCTATTTAATGAAGTTTGGGTCGGGGTAGAACAACGAGTTAACACAAAAATACGACAGGGTCAAAGTACAAATGACATATGTACGTCCAAACATATAAATAAACAAACATCCCCGATTTTCAATTGTGTTACCCCTGTAAGAGTCTCGCTCGCTTGCCGACTAAATATTTATTAGACTGTGTAGTATAATTATTTGTCTTAATATTAAGTTAGGTTTTAGCTGTGTAGTCTAATGCAATTTAATTTGTGTGTGTTTATGTGTTCAGAATTTTGAAGGGGACACTGTGTTGTGAATACTATCTGAAAGATTTATATCGGGAAAAGGATGGCAAGCGTCAAGTATGAAGTACTTTTTTCACCGGAGAACTCTCCATGCAGTGATAACAATGATCAAACAATATTCACGCAAAATCTTTATTTTTATTGGACGAAGTGATTTCTTTTTTGTTGGTTTTCATTGTTTCAAAATTTTTATGGTGCATAATCTCTTTTTTTTGTGGTCATTATACTTTTGTTTTACATATGATAAATATTTGAAATACATCGGCAATATGAAAGATATACGCAGGCTGTCTACTTGTTATAACCAGTGTAGTATACTTTTGATATACTTAAGTTATACATATGGTATACATATGGTTTACATATGGTTTACACCAGTAGTATACTTTTGTTATATCAATGTTATACACACCTGTGTAAACCGGTACCTATACATAGGAGAAACACTGGTGTATACTAGATGAGTGACCCTGGTGTTTCCCATATGTATAACAAAGTAATCCGTATGTTATACACCAGTGTATACTGAAGTATTTGCATGGTGCAGAATCCTCCGGTTTAGCGACCATTACCCGTATCACCTTAGAAATTGAATTGTTTACGGCTTTGAATTGTTTTGCGGGTGCAGTTAAAACTCAAAATCTTATGGGAGCTCCATTTCTATTCGAGTTAGTGGCGGTTGTAAGTTAATGCGCTATTTGTCACAGTTATAAGCCCTACTCAACAGTATTTACTTAAAAATGCATTGTCCACTAGACGAACCACGAAGGTAAGTCTTGCGTAGGTATGTTCAGTTGTGTGAAAGTATTGTGCGTTACAACTACTATTAAGAATATCACAAAGAAAAATTTAAATAACGTGATTTGATTTTGTTGCTTCTTTTTCAATTCAAACTGTTGCGGGAGCGGTTACTATGATATTGAAACCCCTTTACCTCATACGTAATTTAAAAACTCGACTTTATTTTAATAGCTTGAGTGTTAGTTGTTAAAATCAAATTTAACAATAGTGTAGTTTAAGGCTCGCTCGCCATTTGTGCTCAAGCACACCACTAGTATGTAGGTATGTATGCGTACGTCAAAAAGTTTCGCCCGCGCTTCTAATTACGTAAGTTAGGTAAAGCGTTCACAGTTTCAGTATTTTTCAATTAACGAGCACGGAGAATCCTGCTGCACTGCCTTACGCAACTTTGTTTCAACCAAAACGTTTATAGCCACTCTCTTCTTGAAACAATTGTTAAGTCTTTGTCAAGCTGCGCTTTTTTGCCACTGCTTTTGAAGTTTATTCCGGTAATTCTGTTATTGTTAACTCTTCATGCATAATCATTGCTATTATTTAGTGATTTCCTTCGCAAATCATCTTTACCTATACTCATATATTTACTCGCTCGCCATGCATTTGCGCTATTCGAGCGCACCACTAGTTTATTTGTATATATGTATGGACGTATGTATGTCATTTTGTACTTTGACCCTCGCGTTTATGTGTTAGTTACGTGGTCGACCCCGTCCCAAATTGCACTAAACAGAGTCCTCTGGTGATCAGTACCCGTATCACCCTAGAAATTGAATTGTTTACCGTTTTGAATTTTTTTGCGGGTGCAGTTACAACTTGAAAACTTAAGGGACTTCCATTTCTATTCGAGTTAGTGGCGGTGGTAAGTCAATGCGCTCTTTGTCATAGTTATAAGCCGTGCGCAACAGTATTTACTTGAAAATACATTGTCCACTAGACTACTGCGAAGGTAAGTCTGTGTAGGTGCATCTCCAGTTGTGTCAAAGCATTGTGTGTTACAACCACTACTTAGCTAAAAAATATCACAAAGAAGACTTTTAAATAACGTGTATTGTTTTGTTGTTGTTGTTTTTCCTTCAATTCAAGCAGTTGCAGAGTTAGTTGTTACTATGGCACTGAAATCCCTTTACCCTGTATGCTAAATAAACAAACTGGACCTTATTTTCAGTAGCTTCAGTGTTAGAAGTCAAAATCACTCATATAAAAATAGTATAGTCTTTAGGCTCGCTCGCCATTTGTGCTCAAGCACATCACTAGTATACATATATATTATTCATTTGATACAGGAGAATATCACGAGTCTGTTGGCTCAGTATTTGCGCGAGTGCCGCAGGCACGAGCGTAAATACCGCCAATCAGACGAGTGATATTCTCGGGTATCCAATGGATAATAAATTTATTAGGTACTGCTCATGGCAATACCTTGGTAACTAGAAATTTACCTAGGGGGACGTAATAACCCAACGTAATAACTATGAACACAGGTGATATGGAAAAATATTGCCCTAAGCCACATCCTGTTTACTTTAATGCATTTTCTATGTGGCAACAGTTATCAGGCTCTGTTCAGTACCTAATAAATATAATATAACATATACCCGATTTTGCATTGTCCACCCCTAATACTGTCTCACTCGCTACGCTCGCTCGCCAACAAACATCCCCGATTTTTTCATTTTTACCCCTGTAAGTGTCTCGCTCACTATGCTCGCTCGCCAATCAATCGTCAGCTTGCATTGAGGATGATGTTTTAAAAATAGAAAATGGTGATAATAGACTTTAGTATACATGGTATTGTTATTTGCACATAAGGTAATTTAAAAGTAGAATTCAATGGAATCCCTCAACGCTATCTAAACAAATTAGTTAAAGTTCCCTACATGCCAAAGTGACCCTTATTGGCACCACATGATATTCTGTTCATTCAAAATTTAATAATGCTATGATATTACCTATTACTTAACTGTAAATGTAACCAGTACAAACCAACTTAGACTGCTAATTCAGGTACTTTTTAACTTCAAAGTGCTACTGTGGATTATAAGTGAACTATAAGAAGAGTTTAAAAGTGAAATACTAGTTCATAGATTACTGAACGGATTGTTAAGACCATCATTATTGTCTATTTGTATACAGGTAGGTAGTTAATTCCTTATGAATTACCTCATTACTACTCATGGAGTAGTGTAAAAAAAGTTGATATTATTTTGAATTTGTATCATAATTATAAATTCAAAATCATCTATGCTATTTCACTTCGACTTTTGCAGTAAAACACATAATTCAATTATGTGCACATTGATGCACATTAGTGCTCATATGTCTTTAGCATAGTGGAATTCTAGTAGTTTAGTGTAGGCACCACTTGAGACTACTTATTTAACAAAATACTGTTAACTTATTATGAACAATAGCAAGACAAAACTCAACATCAAAAATGCTTTATATATGGACAGTTACTAAATATATTTCATGAATATCTTGCAGATCAATATGAGGTCAACATAAGATCTAATTCAAGAAAAATTTATTAATTCTATTTATACCACAATTCTAGCCCAGTATGCTAATGTTCTGGAACAACTACTTCAATGGTATGTCAATGGACAGCCTGCAGGCTCCTCAAGTAATATTTTTTATGTGAACTAGGATGGACTCAACACCTACATGACATTCAAAAATGATGTAATCAAACCTACGGAACCTTTATGCTAAAAGTTAACGGTACCAGATGGAAAGACAGCATTTTATTTAATGTAATTTTCTGTTTCATTTTGTCTGATATTCTTTTTCTTCTTAGTTTCTTCTTTTTCTCCTTTTTTCTTGTATATTTTCTCTACTTAATTTTCTTCTTTATCCCCTTATTCTTATTATCCTACTCTTTATTGTTTATCTCAATGTTGTTCTTCTTTCATTCTTCTTGTCTTCATTTTTCCTCTACTTTGATTTATGTGTGAACATCAGTTTCATCTATTTTTTTAATTTTTTTATTTCATATTTTTCTTTTCTTTGTCTCCTTTTGCTCCTTCTTCTTTAACCTCTTAGTTTTGTCCATTTTTCTCTTTTTTTCTAGTTTGCTCTTGTTATTCTTTTTATTCCTTTTTGGAATTCTTTTCTTATTTTTTCTCTCATTCCTCTCATTGTTTTCTCTTTTTTCTACTTTTTCTTCTTATTCTTTTCACCTGATTCTGTTTGTCTACTTTTTTACTTTCTTTCATTTTAATTTTCCTCATTTTTCTTTTTCCTTTTCTTGTTCTTTTTACTCTTATTCTTTTCTTTGTCTTCTATTTCGTCCATTATCTCATTTTTTCTCTTCACCTCAGCATTCTTCTTCTAAAATTGTCCTTATTACTTTCATCTGCTTCTTCATTCGTTTTTTGATTTTAAATTCCTGTTAATTTTTTTCTACCATTTCTTTTTCCTGTTTGATTTTCTTCATAATCTTTTTTCTTCTCCATATATTTCTAACAAGCTAAATTACACAATAGATACTTACTTTATAAAGAAAGGGCCTACTTTACAAAGTGGGAGACTACTTTACTGAATAGAGAATTGCTTTATATAAGGACCTTCTTTGGTCAGGTCCTGGTCATGTGTTACTTCACGTGCTAATCACATGATGGCATACTTTGCTGTAAGCAGCTGTTGTGTTGCTATTTTGCTGTAGCTAGTTCAAAGAGAAAATTTATAAAAAACAACAACTATCACTGGCCATTCTAGAAACATTATTGACGTATGTAACACAACCATTGGGCATTTTTGCTAGTGCAATATCATCCCAAATTCTCTACTACCACACCAGCAATCCAGATGATTATCAGAGATCCTAAATGAAAGCTGGATAAAACTCTAGGTTGTTCTAAGTGTAGTGCATATTATAGTGTTCACATGCATTCCTAGGGAGATGGTAAAGTGGTGAGATCATGAGTGGAAGTTCTATTGTACATACGGTGTATTGCTGAGTCTATTCTACCAGTGTTTTACAACAGTCAGTAGCTAAAAGCTTGTTGCATGTACTAAATGAGGAGGCTACAACTGCTTCTAAGCTTAATCTAATTGACATAATGGTAATTGAAGCAGAAGCTAAGTTTACACTAGTTATTATTGTTTATCTTTATTGCCTGAAAACTTTTGAGAACTTACTGAAGGGAATATAATTATAATATGTTGAACAGGGGAGCTAAGAGACTAAAAATTTCTTTCATAGGTCTGGCAATAATGCAAGCTAGATTATAAGTGTTGTTAGCACTATTGCAGATTACACTTGGTTTATAGATGCACCGCCATTTTGGATCATAGTTTATTATCAATATAGCCATGTGTTTATTTGTAATAATAGTGAAGTGCAACTATTTAAACGAAATACAAGTAATACTGACAATCCCAACTACACATGAGAGTTTGTACAGTATACCGTGGGCACCGCTTGATAGTCTACGCATTTCATAGTATGAGAATGATTGCTGTTGAACTCCTGAAAAGTATAGCACTAAGTATAATACAGAGGTATGAATTACATTCAAAGTTGTGTCTGTTGCAGCTGAACCTATATAGAGGATTTTGAAAAGGGGGTAGTTTGTTCTTCTTTTTGTTCTAGTTTTTTGTTCATCTTTTTCTTCTAATTCATTATTCTTACACACTTTCTTTTTCTTCTATTTATTCTTCTCATCTTCCTTTACGCATTCATATTGTTGTTCTTTTTACCTTTACTCCTGCTTTATCTTCTTTTCTTTTTTCACTTTTGCATTCTAATTTTTCCTCTTCCTCTACTTCTTTTTCTTCTTCTTCTTCTCTTTTTTTTCATCGATGTTTTCCTTTACTCTTTTTTTTTTCTTTTTTCCCCTTTTTTTTTTTCTGTTTCTTCTTCTTTGACTTCTTCTTCTTCTTCTCTTCCCATTCCAATAGTGTGTCCAGTGTTCAGAACTCCAGTACTCAGTTCCAATGTAAGCACAAGTTTCATGGAGTTTTGATTAATAAGTAAAGATACCACTTATTATAGAGTTTACACTACTACAGTTGAGATTACTATGCACAGGATTATAAGTGTGATATCCTTACTTAGTGGTCCAGATATAGCAGCTGCACTATTGATCTTGAGCTATTTCTGACATGTGCCAGAACTATTAGATGTCTTGTCTCTTCTCTCTTGTTTTTTTCTTTCATTTTTAACAGCTATATTCTCCTTTTGTGTACATCATTATCTGAGATTGTTTCCTAGCTTTCTTACTATTGCCATTATTTTCAAGAGGAAATTGCTAAGATCTGTGATACTACACCTTATCTTCACCTGTGTTGTCTCTTGAAATACTGGAGTAGCTGCAGTCTCTTATTACATGTGCTATTGACAGTCTGACAGTTAAATTCTACTTTAGATGCTCTAGATTTTTATGAAAATGAAGTGCATCTTTGTATTTTGTGTAGCAATATAATTACTGAAACTTCCTCTATCTTGGAAACCCCCTCAGACAACTAGGTAAGAGTGCCTCTCTAACATACAGGCATTGATAATACCTATGTATTTATGTGTATCTTTTCAATGAGAGGTTGTTCGCAGTTCCTGAAGAACAGACTTCTAGTTTACCAGTGTTAACATTGGTTATTTTAGAAAAAAATAAGAAAGAATAGGAATGGATTTTTTTATTATTGTTATTATATTATTTGGTTCCTCTTGCTGTTTGTTATTGACTTGTTATTATAGTTATTATTTTAATATTCAATCACTAGATATAAAACATTTATTATATTATATATAATTTGATAGAAGCATCACATTTGTTGTGGTCCTAATTCAGGCACTTAAGTATACATAATACTTGTGTGAGGCAGGCTGAAAGTTAGAACTGAAAGTTAGAACTGTGCTACAAGCTAGCGTGGACTCACCCACTTAAAAAATTTTTTATCCACTACAATACCTGGTTTCAAATTCTTTCTGTGGTAGTCTATGGGATTTGCCTTCAAGAATATTCTTGACTTTAAGGGTGCTGCACCAGAATTGGGGATGCTCTCAATAATAGAATAACACTGCTAACTTAGCTTACGTGGGTAATTCTAAATATTCCCGCCCACAATTGACAAACCTAACCGAGTGGCTCCGCCCTTAGATTTGTGGCTGGCAGTGGCCCACAGTATCTCTAAGTTACGACAGGTAAATAAATAGTTACACTATTCCTGCGGAAAGTATTACGTCAGAAGTACCAATTTCATACAGATAATAACTGTGATTATGTGATTGATTTATATTACAATGACTAATGTAATAATAGCTTTAATTATTGAATAATGTATACAATTAGAAAAAAAGAAGAAGATATTGAGTATGCACATATCCAATGAACTCAGTAATACATTCAAAAATAAATGATGCACTATTGTATAAGCATAATCAAACTATGATAATAAAAAAAATTGGTGTTGTTATTTCATAATTATTACATTGTGTTTTATATTACAGTTATCATCTCCATGCCAAGAACAGCATTTATAGAGATTACAAGTCCAACAGTATCCTAACACATTCTCCTAGCATAAAGTCATTTATAATTCTCACTCTTCTATGAATAAATGACATCACAGCTTACTTATGCTCACATGCAAGGGGGAGTGGTAAGGGTAGAATTGAATTTTCAATACAACTCTTATCTTATGTGTGCATAAGAGACAATAGTCGAAACCCTCGTAGGGGGGTGATGGAAAAGGTTTGGAGTTAATTTTTTATGGTGTTTCTTAGATTTTGTTTATGGTGGGACAAGAATTTCTAAAGGTGGAACCTAACAATACAAGAGAAAACTTCAAAACTTAAGGTAATATTTAGCATTCAACTCTGTTTGTTTGACTATTTCATTATTATTGTTATTATTATCAATATTATTATTATTATTATTATTATTATTATTATTATTATTATTATTATTATTATTATTGTTATTATTATTCTTATTATTTGAATCAAATTTGCTTCCGCCACCCCTGTATGTATGATTATTCATTATTTGATTTGATAATAATAAAATATAACAACAAAAACAAACAAACAATTCAATGTAATGTAAGCCAACATTGTAATTAAGAACAGAATGTTAACTGTCATGTAATGTTAACTTGAGTAATCACATTGTGATACAGATTCTAATAAACTGTAGAACTGTTCACTGTTAAATGTAAAGGTTATCAGATAATAATGAAGGAAAATAAAATGATCATAACCAAAAAAAAAAGGAAATAATTTGTAACATTTATTTTTGCATTTTCCCAGTTAAAGTGATGATGTTTTGGTTGCATGGTGAGTGGCATAGAAACAGTTCTGATGTCAAGGCGATTGTAGCTAATACTTCAAAAGTGACAGTAGTATTACATCAAAAGAATATTACATCACATTGACATCAGAACTTTTTTTAGATCATTGATACAAGACACTGAAAATATATTTGTCCATCTAATAGACAGACTTCCACCTAATAATAAAAGCGGAGTGGCGTACCAAACTGGACGAACTCTAGAACATCTGTTAAATGAACATCAAAGAGCACAGAAATTACTGGAAATCAACACATCTGCAGATGCTCAACATGCAATTCAAAGATATCATCACATGATAATAGTAGATCATCAGCAAGAATTACAGGAGATGTTATTCAGAGTCTTGGCAAATCAAAATGAGTGGACCAGTAACGAACAGGGATACTGGTTTATTGCCTCCAGTGTTTACCTGCCTGACAATAATGTAGCTTCTAGCTAACGTTTTCTTATGTTACAGCTTTGTTTGATGATGATTATTGCACACTGGTTGAAAAATATTTGTTATATAAAAATGTTAATGACTAATGGAAAACAAAATATATGAAACTAGAATCTACTATACATAGTCATAGAAGAAATGTCAAATTATAATAGTAATGTAGGTGTTAATGTGTGTATATCTGTGTTTGTGTGGGTGTATTTCAGTGTATACCTTAAGGTAACGTTTATTGACGGATACTAATTTTGGCGATTTTCTGATATGGTGCATTTGACGGATATTAATTTTGGCGGTTATGGTCTGTAATAATGCATAGAATTTTTCACATGCTTCATAAATTATCAGTAATGACTTACAAGGAGCCAATTGATGGCAGATTCGAAGATGCCACTGCCGCTATTTTGAAAGATATCTTATACGATAGCGAATAAGAAGACGATGAAGACGACGAAGCCATTGAAGTTAATGCCAATGAAGAAGAAGACGACGAAGCCATTGTAGTTAATGCCGATGAAGAAGAAGACGATAGTAGCGAAATAAATGTTGTTACCTAGTTAGCTTGTATTATATCATATATGTTTAAATTGTTCCGACAATTGCACTACGGAAACTCACTTGCAGCCTATCGAGCAAATTAGGTAAAAGGTTGTCAATATAGCCTCATCCATTAATTGTTAGCGGGTTTCAATATTAGCGAAAAATGGCAAATCGCTAATATTCGCTAAAATGAGTACCCGTCAATAAATGTTACTTTAAGGTACACAGTAGAGAGTGTGCCTATATGACTATATTTAGTTGTATGAGAGAAACGATCACATTATAATATTACAAAAAAATGTACGTAATCTACACAAATTGGAAAAATAAAAGAATAGTGCTAACATAAATTAGGTAATCAGCTATGGTTACAACAATATTCTCAAAAATATAGACACACGAATTATTAATTTGTATTTTCTACAATTTTCGTTTAGTAACTGATACTGATATTATAGAATAATCATAAATGAAGGAAATATGTGGTGTAGTAGTCATGGCGTTACTATTTATAGTATCACTCAATAGAACTGCCTGTGAACCAGCTATTGGCAAATAAGCTGCAATAGACATGCATTCAAGAGGATACAGTATATTCCAGTCCTGGTGTGTTCTATACACAAATCTTGCCGTGATCTTGAATTCTACACTGAAAGACAGATCAATACTTGACTTCTGATTCTCTTTTTCTCTTTCAAAGTGATGAGCATTGTCTTGATACTTCCTCGTATTTAGTGAATGTTTCCAACATTGTAGTGAATGGCTCTGAATCAACTAATGCTACTATACACTGGGTCTAAGTCAGACCAGATGGCGCCTGCACGAACGGGTGATGTTGTTTTGTCTTCGTTGATATCTTTAGTAGTCAACGTAAACCTGTATAATGAACAAACTTTTTCATTCACCTTAATTACCTTACTTTATTCATTTATCATTGTTGTAACATGTTGTACCACTGTTTACTATCGTGATTTAACCAATTATAACGTTATTTCTACTGAATTATTACTGAGTTTGTCCTTTCATAGGTATTTCAAGACTTTATGTCGGGATTCACGACTCCAACTGGCTGTCAGGCAAATATCAGTGTGGTGATATTATCGCCACATTTTCTCAAATAGTAACTATTAACTTTCTTATTATTTAACTATTATTTCCAGTTTGCTTTCTTGATATTCCACTCACTTACTGTTATATTATTTTGCTACATAGGTGGTCATCTTTCTTCATGCATTCTACCAATAACTCCTCATTCCCTGGTACACTACTACCCACCTAATATTCATATTTCTAACTATTTGGTTCAGTTCTTGCTTGATTCTAACCTAATCTTTAAGTCTAACCTTTGCTAGCTTTAATCATTTTGAAGGGTTCACTGGGTAAAGATTGGTTCTCAATCCAGCTTAAGAAACTGGGTATAGAGAAGTCTTTTAACAGGGTGGTGAGACCGCAAGAATTCTGGTGGCAGCTCTACCTTCGACTTTTAGACACCCTAACTTATAGCCACAATCATTATTACGAATTCTTTTTGACATTATCCTATCAAATCTTGTTATTATTTGAGATCAACCAGGATGTCCTCATGCTCAATCAGCTTTAGTTATGATTATGTCGCTATTGAATGTAGCTAGTATTTTGTGGCAGACATCAATCGCAAGCTATCATAATTTTATACAGTTTAGTTTCCCTTAGTGACTACAGTTTCTATAATTTGAGCATGGACTATGGAGGTGCTGCAAATATACAGTCTAGTAATGTCACACTGTGCGACAATGTTGTGTTTCAGATCAATATTGGTCATTATGGTGGAGTTATTATATGCTATAAACAATTTGTAATTTTCAACAATGACACATTGAACAAATTCAGACGTCATACGACTGCTATATTAATGTACTGTTATCTGAACAATATTTACATAGGACCTCTGCTTTTAGTAACAATTTAGCAAAGAATGGAGGTGTTCTTGCTATCACTAAATCTCTTTTGCAGGTGTTTAAAAAAGTGCCATTTGTACATAATGTGCAGTAATATCATACAATAATAGCAAATGGTGTAGGTGGGTATATTTATATTTACAACTAGTGATGTGCTTGAGCACTAATGGCGAGCGAGCCTATAAGGACTATACTGCTTTTACATGAATGATTTTGACTTCTAACACTGAAGCTACTGAAAATAAGGTCCAGTTTTAAAATTTAGCATACACGGTAGAGGGGTTTCAGTGCCATAGTAACAACCAGGGTTGTGGCAATTACAGGAGTAAAGTAATCAATTACAATTACAAATACTTTAAATTTTTGCTTCTCAATTACAATTTCAATTACCAATTACACCTTTAAGAACTAATTACAACAAATCTGTTAGCAATTACATACAATTACATCACATCTGCTCCTCAGGATAAGTGGTCATGTAATAGGGCCCACAAAGTTTGTAATTTTGTTTTAATTCAGCCATGTGCTTTAGAACTGACCCTTTACCAAAGTGGTCTTTGACCCCAACTACTTGCCAATTACAGGTATGCAATTACAATTACAATTACAATTACTGCAGATGGTGTAATGATTACAGCTAATTACAATTACCAATTGCAATTACCACAACACTGGTAACAACCAGTGTTGTTTTAGTTTAGCGATTCCAGACTTTCTTAGTTTTTGTTATTCATACTAAAAAAATATCTTGAATGCTTAGTTTTAGTTTTTTTCCCAAATTATCCCTGAAGATTTAGTTAGTTTTTAGTTTTTCTTCAATACCATGCAGAAGATTTAGTTTGTTAGCTATACTATCAATTGTCTTAGTCTTAGTTAATTTATGTTGCCTCTCAAATTCTGCAATAATGAGACTCCTTAGATAATTGTCCATGTAGTTTTTCCAAAGAACTTTAAAAATAGCATATTTCTGTGAAAACTTGGGTATTATTAATAAAGTATGGTATTTGTTACTTAGTTTAGAGAATAATTACTTGATGGGAATTTATATTTTCATTTAATAATGAAATAATTCAAGGTGAATTCTTTACAATAAAATTGCTTAGTTTTAGTTTTTGTCATCCACTCTACTGGTAGCTAGTTTTAGTTATTATCGAATTTACTGTCTTCTAAAATAATTAGTTTTAGTTTCTTCATGTTCTCTACAGCTTAGTTTTAGTTATTCTTACCAAAAGTAAAATACCCCAAAGCTAAGGGGTTTTGGTTTTAGTTTTAGTTAACTAAAACAATACTAATAACAACTCTCTGCAACTGCTTGAATTGAAGGGAAAAAAACAACAACAAAACAATACAACGTTGTTTAAACGTTTTCTTTGTGATATTCTTTAGCTAAGTAGTGGTTGTAACACACAATGCTTTGACACAACTGGACATGCACCTACACAAACTTACCTTCGCGGTAGTCTAGTGGACAACGAATTTTCAAGCAAATACTTTTGCGTACCGCTTATAACCATGACAAAGAGGCATTGACTTACCACCGCCACTAACTCGAATAGAAATGGAAGTCCCTTAAGTTTTCAAGTTTTAACTGCACCGCAAAAGAATTCAAAACGGTAAACAATTCAATTTCTAGGGTGATAGGGTACTGATCGATTAACTAGAGGGTTCTGTTTAGGGCAATTTGGAACGGGGTCGACCACATAACTAACACAAAAACGCGAGGGTCAAAGTACAAAATGACATACGTACGTCCAAACTATACAAATAAACTAGTGGTGTGCTTGAGCACAAATGGCGAGCGAGCCTGATAGTTAGGTAACAAAATGTTACTATGTTTTAGCTTACTTCATGCAAACACTATAATAGCAGTTATGACATTTGATTTCAGCAAACAAATACAAAATCACTCTCTTACCTTATTAATGGTAACTTTTGTAGTATCAAACATCAACCATTCTGATAATCTCAATCACCAGTAACTCTTGAACAAGCTCTCAGCTACGATAAAAAATAAACCAGTGTTATTATTTGTAATTTTAGCCAACAAATATGGAATTACTACTTACATCATTCTTGAGTATTGATAACTTCTGTAGTATCAAATTGAAGTTACTTTGACCATCTGAATTACCTTGAATTCTTGACAACAAGCTCTCACCTACAAAAACAAAAGACAATCAATTTTAGCACACAAATACAAAATTACTTTCTTACCTCATTTTCTTGAGCAGTGGTAACTTTTGTAGTACCAAATTTGAGCCAATCTGACTATTTGAATTTACCAGTCACTGTTGACTAGCTCTTAGCTACAAAAAAGAAAGGCCAGAGTTAATTTTGCATATTTAGCTAACAAATATGGAATTACGTACTTACCTCAGCTTCCCTCGAGAAGTAGTAGCTTCCTTAGCATTAATACTACGGCATTCTGACTACCAACAGCTCTTGACAACCAACAACCGGCACTCCGTATCCCCCCCATAAAACGGCGAAGTTTTCAAATTAAGTCTGGAAAAGGGTCTTCAATGCCATAGTAACCGGTCGAATCAACTATTTGTTTCTTGAAAATCAAGCATTTTCGCAGGAATTTTCTCACACTTTGGAGCTTAAGTATGAAGTAAGGCTTGCTTAATCCTGTAGTTTCAGAATAAACTGGGGTCAAGCCTAAAAAGCCGTGTTTTTTTAAGAAAAAACGTTCCCCGCGCGAGCGTTTAAAGGGCATACGTACAATCCATACATACATACCTACATATATATATATAACATATACCCGATTTTGCATTATCCACCCCTAATACTGTCTCGCTCGCTTCGCTCGCTCGCCAATAAATAAACATCCCCGATTTTCGATTGTGTTACCCCTGTAAGTGTCTCGCTCGCTACGCTCGCTCGCCAATAAGTATGTATACGTACGTCAAAATATTTCGCCCGCGCTTCTAATTACGTAGGTTAGGTAAAGCGTTCACAGTTCCAGTATTTTTCAATTAACTAGCGCGGAGAATCCTGCTGCACTGCCTTACGCAACGTTTCAACCAAAAAGTTTATAGCTACTCTCTTCTTGAAACAATTGTGAAGTCTTTGTCAAGCTGCGCTTCTTTGCCACTGCTTTCGAAGTTTATTCAGGTAATTCTGTTATTGTTACTACACATGGGTCCCACTTCCTTAGTCTGGGATCAGAGACTTTAGATTCTCTGATGCTAACTGAGAATGGAAAGGGTTACACTGTGCACTACAGTTAGATGTAATTTCTCTCCTATTTTCCTGTAAAAAAAGTCTGTTTCTATTCGAGTTAGTGGCGGTGGTAAGTCAATGCGTTCTTTGTCATGGTTATAAGCCGTGCGCAACAGTATTTACTTGAAAATACACTGTCCACTAGACTACTGCGAAGGTAATCTGTGTAGGTGCATGTCCAGTTGTGTCAAAGCATTGTGTGTTACAACCACTACTTAGCTAAAGAATACCACAAACTTTCAAATAACGTGTATTGTTTTGTTTTGTTTTGTTTTCCTTCCAAGCAGTTGAGTTGTTACTATGGCACTGAAATCCCTTTACCCTGTATGCTAAATTTAAAAACTGTACCTTATTTTCAGTAGCTTCAGTGTTAGAAGTCAAAATCAATAGTATAGTCTTTAGGCTCGCTCGCCATTTGTGCTCAAGCACACCACTAGTACATATATACATATAACATAGCTATACCCGATTATACATTATCCACCCCTAATATTGTCTCGCTCGCTCCGCTTGCTCGCCAATTCTAATTGGCGAGCGAGCTAATCGAGCGAGACACTTACAGGGCTAACACAATTAAAAATCGGGGATGTTTGTTAATTTATTGGCGAGCGAGCGAAGCGAGCGAGACAGTATTAGGGGTGGATAATGCAAAATCAGGTATATTTTATATATGTGACAGTACTTGGGAAAAGGGACCAATTGCGTTAAAAATTGAAAAATGAGTTATTTATACCACTGTGTAGAGCACTTCATAATGGAGTACTTTGATACCAAGTTTATGGGCAGGCGCTGCTTGGTTCACTAAATATACGAGCGGCAATCTAACCTACTTGAGCACAGTTATTTCGAGGAAACTGCAATTAAAACATCTTATTCAATTTCTGGCGGAGTTTACGTTGAATTTCTGGCGGAGTTTACGTTGAATTCCGTAATCTAACCGGAAGTCCGTGTTACCGGTTACGTAAGACTTTTACTTGTGCTTGGAAAATGGCGGTACTCAGCTGAACGGCAGTGTAGTTGGGGCCGCTTACTTCGTTGATGGGGGAGGCCTTACTCAGTTCAAACCGTACGTTGTGTAAGCGTACTATACAGGTATGGCTTTAAGTAGCACTAGATGCATATAGACATAGTTTTGCAGGCCGTTATGTGCTTCTTCTTTTTTTCTGTTTCCAATAGTTTGATAGATACAGTAAGTCATGGTATCTATAATACAGTCACTCTTTTAGAAATGATCAACCAGCTTGGTTTGTAATTTCACTGGCTAGCTAAGTTTAGGAATATTATTTGTCTTAGTGAGTCAGCCAGCTTGTTGCTTGTTTTGGAACAAATGAACAATGAATAATAGTAGGAATCTCTTTAAATCAATGAACAAAAATGATGGACTTTCAAAATGTGTTGCCTTCTCTTGTTGCAGTGTGACAGAAGTCCTCATCATCACTGAAACCTTTGTCCAGTCAAAAACTTGCTGATTCTTCCAGTGTCTCCAGATTTACAAATCCCCAACTACAGGACCCCATAAATAGCAACATCAACTTATATAGCTTGATTATTCATGTTTATTATTTCTATTCTGTTGCTGCAATGCTATAACAAAAACTTATTAGAATTTACCCGCGATTTTTCTGAAGTCGGGTAATTTGTTGCTGGGCAACAAATTGAATTCACCCAAGATTTTTAATTACTCGCGGGTTGGATTTCCGTGCACGCAGGAGGTCAAAAAAGAGACTAAAAGGTGGCTGTGTTTAAACGGGGCGCTTGGACCTTTAACAGCGGTTTCAGCCACTCAAATTTGGTGTCAGTGTAGCTAAAGGGTGGAAGATACCAGTGGGCCAATAAAAAGAAAATCAAAAAAAATTTTTTTTTGTCGGTATACGGGCTCTACTGTACATTTTTGATTTTACGTAATTGGTCCCTTTTCCCAAGTACTGTCACATATGTATGTATGTATGGATGGTACGTATGCCCTTTAAACGCGCGTGCGGGGAACGTTTTTCTCCTAAAAACACGGCTATTTAGGCTTGACTCCAGTTTATTCTGAAACTACAGCATTAAGCAAACCTTACTTTATACTTAAGCTCCAAAGTATGAGAAAATTCCTGCTAAAACGCTTGTTTTCAAGACACAAAAAGTTGATTCGACAGGTTACTATGGCATTGAAGACCCTTTTCCAGACTTAATTTCAAAACTTCGCCGTTTTATGGGGGGATACGAGAGTGCCGGTTGTTGGTTGTCAAGAGCCGTTGGTAGTCAGAATGCCGCAGTATTAATGCTATGGAAGCTACTACTTCTCGAGGGAAGCTGAGATAAGTACGCAATTCCATATTTGTTAGCTAAATATGCAAAATTAACTCTGGCCTTTCTTTTTTGTAGCTAAGAGCTAGTCAACAGTGACTGGTAAATTCAAATAGTCAGATTGGCTCAAATTTGGTACTACAAAAGTTACCACTGCTCAAGAAAATGAGGTAATAAAGTAAGTTTGTATTTGTGTGCTAAAATTGATTTTCTTTTGATTTTGTAGGTGAGAGCTTGTTGTCAAGAATTCAAGGTAATTCAGATGGTCAAAGTAACTTCAATTTGATACTACAGAAGTTATCAATACTCAAGAATGATGTAAGTAGTAATTCCATATTTGCTGGCTAAAATACAAATTCTAACATGGTTATGTTTTATGTAGTGAGAGCTTGTTCAAGAGTTACTGGGATTGAAGATTATCAGAAGTAACTTCACTTTGATACGTTACAGCAAGTTTCAATATCAAGAATGATGTAAGTAGTAATTCCATATTGCTGGCCTAAAATTACCAATAATAACACTGCCGTTATTTTTTACGTGCGGAAAGCTTGTTCAAGAGTTACTGGTGATTGGAGATTATCAGAATGGTTGTGTTTGATACTAGATTTTTTGACTGAAAAAATCAAATGTCATAATGCTATGTATGTGTTGCATGATATACGCTAAAACATAGAACATTTTGTTACCTAACTATCAGGCTCGCTCGCCATTTGTGCTCAAGCACACCACTAGTTTATTTGTATATATGTTTGGACGTACGTATGTCATTTTGTACTTTGACCCTCGCGTTTTTGCGTTAGTTATGTGGTCGACCCCGTCCCAAATTGCACTAAACAGAATCCTCTGGTTTATCGATCAGTACCCGTATCACCCTAGAAATTGAATTGTTTACCGTTTTGAATTCTTTTGCGGGTGCAGTTCAAACTTGAAAACTTAAGGGACTATTCGAGTTAGTGGCGGTGGTAAGTCAATGCGTTCTTTGTCATGGTTATAAGCCGTGCGCAGCAGTATTTACTTGAAAATACACTGTCCACTAGACTACTGCGAAGGTAAGTCTGTGTAGGTGCATGTCCAGTTGTGTCAAAGCATTGTGTGTTACAACCACTACTTAGCTAAAGAATACCACAAAGAAAACTTTTAAATAACGTGTATTGTTTTGTTTTGTTTTGTTTTTCCTTCCAAGCAGTTGAGTTGTTACTATGGCACTGAAATCCCTTTACCCTGTATGCTAAATTTAAAAACTGGACCTTATTTTCAGTAACTTCAGTGTTAGAAGTCAAAATCAATAGTATAGTCTTTAGGCTCGCTGCCATTTGTGCTCAAGCACATCACTAGTATATATCTGAAATCTCAATTGAACACGACTGAGAGTCAGCTTCGCTCGCTTCGCTCACTCGCTGAATAAACATCCCCGATTTTCGATTGTGTTACCCCTGTAGGTGTCTCGCTCGCTACGCTCGCTCGCACTCTCAGTATATACTACAGGTATATCCCATTGTAATTTAGCTTTTGGAGGTGGAGTCAATTGTCATTGGTGGCCCTGTCATTATTGGATACTGAGTTGTAAAATATTACATACTAGTGGTGCGCTCGAATAGCGCAAATGCATGGCGAGCGAACAGACTCTTTTTACAGAAAAATAGGACAGAAATTACATCTAACTGTAGTGCACAGTGTAACTCTTTCCATCATCAGAGAATCTAAAGTCTCTGATCCCAGACTAAACTAACAGAATTACCTGAATAAACTTCGAAAGCAGTGGCAAAGAAGCGAAACTTGACAAAGACTTCACAATTGTTTCAAGAAGAGAGTAGCTATAAACTTTTTGGTTGAAACAAAGGATTCTCCGCGCCAGTTAATTGAAAAATACTGGAACTGTGAACGCTTTACCTAACTTACGTAATTAGAAGCGCGGGCGAAATATTTTGACGTACGTATACATACATATATATATATATCTGAAATCTCAATTGAACACGACTGAGAGTCAGCTTCGCTCGCTTCGCTCGCTCGCTGAATTACCTTAAAGTAACATTTATTGACGGGTACTCATTTTAGCGAATATTAGCGATTTGCCATTTTTCGCTAATATTGAAACCCGCTAACAATTAATGGATGAGGCTATATTGACGACCTTTTACCTAATTTGCTCGATAGGCTGCAAGTGAGTTTCCGTAGTGCAATTGTCGGAACAATTTAAACATATATGATATAATACAAGCTAACTAGGTAACAACATTTATTTCGCTACTATCGTCTTCTTCTTCATCGGCATTAACTACAATGGCTTCGTCGTCTTCTTCTTCATTGGCATTAACTTCAATGGCTTCGTCGTCTTCATCGTCTTCTTATTCGCTATCGTATAAGATATCTTTCAAAATAGCGGCAGTGGCATCTTCGAATCTGCCATCAATTGGCTCCTTGTAAGTTATTACTGATAATTTATGAAGCATGTGAAAAATTCTATGCATTATTACAGACCATAACCGCCAAAATTAATATCCGTCAAATGCACCATATCAGAAAATCGCCAAAATTAGTATCCGTCAATAAACGTTACCTTAAGGTATATTGGGAGTGAAGGGTAATTCGTTTTTAGATTGTTGTGTAGGCTGTTTGATTAATACACATTAAAGGGCACTTCTCTCTGCTATTTAGGTAAAGTATCATAATTTCTGGAAATCTATTTTAATGAGACTGATGTGCAATAATAGTGAGCATGCCTGATTCAAGATTTGTCACAGTGTGAAGGTGAGGTAGTTTTAGTAAAGTATTTTAGCTAGTAAATTGCAATTTTTAATGTGTAACAGGTGAGTGTGTGGGAAAGTCACGTGACCAGACTAGGAACAGTCATAAGGCTTGAGGCAGTCATGTGATCTAGGGTGAAGTCGTGGTCATTGGTGAGTAAATAAAAAAATTTCAGAAAGCAGCAAGCCCTTTTAGGAGGCGCTATATGATCAATAACAGACACATTCAAAGACTCTTGCAGTACTAAAGCACATACAAAAATACAAATTTGAAGAGCAAATTCCTACTTAATTCATAATAAAAATTGCTTTATTGAAGTCAAATAAAGATGCTAATTATATATTAATGGAGATATCTTGTAATCGTGCTAATAAAGTTTGTACCAATATATTTCCACTCTGGTCAATGTATTCCTGATTTTTATGCTCAGGTGGTAATAGTGTATTGCATGACATAATTTATGATATTTTCGTCAGCATTTTCTCTCCTCTATGCCCAAACAGACACAACTGAGTTTAAATCTAATTTTTTATTTCTCCCTGATAAGTAGAGGAATATAATGACCTTCAATAATGCTTTACCTACATAATTGATAAATGTCGTAGCATTATTCTAAAACATTATGCCAAAACAAGTTTACATGATGTAGAATTTAATTGTTATGACTTCAACTAAATAGTGAAACAATGACAACTAGTAAACTATTCATAGACTTGTTGACCATACATATCTAATACATTGTAAGCATTAACTGTACAACACAATATATCTGAGTGTTTGTATTCAACAGATGAGCAGGTTTACAGATTGCAGTGTATTTTTGCTTTCATAACATCTCATTCTGTAATTGTTGGTTGATTGTTCATAGTAGCAACAGAGCTACCTGTGTGCCAACTTCAAAATAGCAGTAAGTATTGAAAAGAAGAGTTCATTTAATGATGTAATTTATATAACTAGCTTGAAGTTATAGTTAAGATTGAAGGTTAAAGTCACGACAATGTTTTGTTAGTTAGTCACTGGTGCTTTGGGATTTGCTTAACTAACCACCTGAACAGACAAAGATAGCAAATGTAAACTTGCACAGCCAAACCTTCACCTATTGTTAGACAATAGTGTCTCAGTGCCAATATAAAGGAAATACACTTTGACTTTTGAGTGAGATGTTGAACACCATTCTAGTGCTTAAAAATAGGAATGAGAAAGTAAATCATTGCTAATATAGGGCTATCTCATAGTGAGCTCAATTTTTTCTCACACACATATATTTAAAAAATGAGCGTTTAGAATGTAAATAAAGTTATTAGCTAATATGCTTAATTAGATACCTCAGTGTTTAAGCTTCCAACAGATGAGCAGGTTTAAAGATTGCAAATGTATTTTTGCTTTCATAACAGCTCATTGTATTAATTGTTAAGTAATTGTAATCAGTAAGACAGATCTGCCTGTGTGCCCACTTCAAAATGTCAGTAAAAGTATATCTAAATGTAGACTTTTTTAAGCACCAGGGAAATATAAAAAAAGTTTAAAAATCGTTGTGTACAACAAAGTTAAGAAGCTCTGTGTGTGGTTGTATAGGTTGTTATGTGAACTAAGTATTCATTAACTGATGTTTATTGTTTTGTTGTTCAAATTGTGTCATCCAAATAATTAGTTTATAAATTAATACAAATAATATGCACATTGCTGGATTATATAATTAAAGTTACTAGGTTAATATTAGAACAGTATTCAGAAAGCTGTTTATCTAGTTGTAGACTGCAGCTAGTGTATTATTATAAACACTCATGTACTTTGCGCAAAGCTCATAGAATTCACATTTTACAGGTATTTGTTAATGTGTTTGTTGATTGTTTGATGGTTAGTTTGCAATCAGAGTTTGGAATATAGTATTCTAGAATGATTGTCAACATTTACAATCAAGTTTGAATTGCAACAACGGTCTCTGTAGAAAATATATCCAACATTAGATTTACAATGTATCATAATCAAAGTAAGATAGTTAGCACTGGTTAATCCATAAAATGTGATTTTCTCATAAAAACAAATCTAAAAGATAGCAGTTTCCATTTATTTAAAGATAAATTGAAGTGGTGGTAATTTTTAGTATCACTGCAGTAAATATTAAATCTAATCTAATGGAGTCATGATGTTTTTGATAATGCTATCACACTTTCTTAACTGTAGTTGGCAAGAAGGCAGCTTCGAATGTAAGATTACAAACTTACACCAATACTATTGAACTGTTATGAAAATTACAATTATAAGTTAAAATAACTGCCAATCTACAAGAATCAGGTATTTTGGTAGTAAAGCCAATGCTTACAATGGGTCATTTGTCTATAAGTTATTCATTGTTTTTTTTCTGTTAAGCTGTACTCATCTATCTTTTGTAAACTTGTTTTGATGAAAAAATCTATTGGTATTATAAAAATTAATGACTCTTCTCACTTACTAAATTGTATTAGTGAAATTAGAATGTTTAGAAATATTTCTTATAGCTCACAGAAAGTTATTGGCATTAAATAAAGTTTGCTGTGCTATCTTTATGTCAGTGTCATATCTTATATGCACGTTATTGCCATAATGTAAATAATTGATAGAAAATTTGTTTGATAGCAATATTTTATAACACATTTAATAATGAAAGGATGTGAGAGATGCACAATAGGCTAACCTGCAATACACCTAGAGTATAGGGAAATGCCTATTAATTCAGGTCATAACTATGTAATTAAAAATTCTTTGTTGGCAGTTGTTTATGGAATCATGACATTATTGTCCAATGCCTAACTTTAATTAATTGAATAAGTGAAGTCCATCTCAACAGAAATTGCTAGAAACCTTTAAACATTTGCTATATGTTAGCCTTGCAATAAAGCATTGACTCTCCACTTTGTATGTATTGGGACATAAAGTTACATTATCCTATTTGCAATTATGAAAATGTTTTTTCTTTTATACTTTACTGTGAAATTACTCAAAGGATGTTAGTTATATTATATTCATATTAGCTTATTTACTTACATATTTATTAAGTTTATTTACATTTATATTTATAATCATACTATAATTATATTACCACCAAATGGACCACAATCATTTTTATAGCTGTTGTTATGACCTTAAATTGAATAATAAGCACAATGTCAACCATTAAAACCGTCATTTTAATACTGTTATCAGCTTGAGTTTTGATAACAACAACTGATGTAATCAGTAAGTGTCATATCTATTAAAACAAAAAAAGCAAACAATTGCAATTCAATTAGTTTAATACTCAAAGATCAAAGACAGTAATTAAACCACTTTAGGCACTAACATAGTCTGTTAATATCAATTCTTACTGTTGGTATCAAATTTCAGCATAATACCAAACTCTTCCACTCTAATTTCAGAAGTCTTCAGTGGTTGACAAAAATACAGGGGCAGATCCAGCATTAACGACAGAGAGGGGCCCAAGTACAGTTAGGTCAAAACTTACTGATCTATTGAAATAGTTATAATTGATTACAATAGCTAATATGGACATTGATTTATGAATTAAGAGGAGGTTACCATGCAGTTGCTCTGTGGACTGGATTGCCTGTCCTATTACATTCATGAATTATAATTTTTCAATAAACTTAGTTGGCAGGGTGGGGCCCTGGCCCCCTCTAACCCCCTGGATCTTCCCCTGAAATATATGACACTTTGTGATTGGAGGCTGGATCAGTATACATGTTTATACAGCAGAGAAGTGACTACTGGCCTAGAGCTAAATTCAATTGGGCGTTAGCAATTCTTCATTTTTATAAGCATTTCTGACATGTCATAAATGTAATCATATAACTAGTTACTCTGAATTGAAGGTTACAGTTTTCAACAATGAGTTATAAAAGTAAAAATAGGTAATTCTTATTTTGACTTTCAATTGCTCTAGGAAACAAATTTACTAAGTGTATTTGTTAATGAAATATTTAGCTACTTTTATTTTTGGATGTGAAATGTTTCTATGTAGAATAATGTACAAATCACGAATATAAAATTTTATAAAACAGGCAATTATTGAGATAATACTGCTTGATTACATAGCCACACCCAAAATGTAAACCATGATAGCCACTCTATAAAAGCACTGGGTTATATCACAGAACAGTCAGACTGAGGTCAAATTTCAGTCATGAATGATAATAGAATTTATAGGCTTTTGTTAGTAGCTCTTCTCCTTCAATGGAGTATCAGTTTAGCTACCAGTGACACCTTCCACATAGTGATCTCACCTGCTGCTCCATGTCCTGGAGAGTTCATTGGAGAACCTTGTCTCACTCTACAACAATACGTATCTAACCCAAGCATCAGTCATGGCAACATAACTCTGTTGTTTGAGACTGGAACTCACTCCACGAGTCATGCCTTCTCTGCTTCTAATGCTCACAGTTATACTCTATCAGGTTACAATGTATCTATAGAGTGTATTTCAAATACGATGTCATTTACACTCACTTCTATTCAGTACCTCAACATAACAGGATTGAAATTTTCTAACTGTGGCTCATTTGTTTTTTCTTCTCATTTTCTTAATTTTACTAATACAAATTTTTCTCGCTGTGGTTCATTTAGATTCAACTCTATTTCATACATGTTCTTCACAAGAGTCAATTATTCTAATTGTGGATATCTGTATATTTCAGGAAGTACTGCAATAGAATGGTCAAATGTAGAATTTATAAGAAATAGCAATGTTTATTTTATCAATTCAGAATTTTTGAATATGAAGAATTGCTCATTTACATCAATTCGAGCTAGACCTTCTCTTTACCTTTCTTCTATCCAGAATGGCAGCATTTCATACAGTTCCTTTACTAATAATCAATTTCGTTATACGTATAGATATTGTAGTGGAGGAGCATTTTATTTTGATAGGTCAGAATTGAGTTTATACAGAAATACATTTTCAAATAATCACCTTAATTGTTCACATGGAAGTTATGGTGGAGCTCTTTATGCTTCTAATTCTAGATTGGCAATCACAAAAAATACATTCTTTTATAATTATGCTGCTTATAGTAATACGAATACTGCGAATTCCGGTGGAGCTATGTATACTTCCAATTGTGTAGTATATTCAGAAAACAATTCTTTCATTCAAAACTATGCTGATAGCAATGGAGGTGCCATCTACATGGACTACAGTCATCTTACATTACTAAACACAGTATTCACTAATAACTCAGCAAGATTTTCTAATGGTGGAGGATTATACTTTCAAAGTAATGGTAGTATCACTATTACTAACAGTAGCTTCATAGGAAACAGAGCAAATACTGGAGGAGGAATGTATGTTGACAATGCTAATAGTGTTATACATAATGGAAATACATTTACACAAAACAATGGAGGAGGAGTATATATTTCTAATGCTAATAGCATTATAATGAATACAAACAGATTTGAACAAAATAGAAGAGGAGGTAGTGGAGGAGGAGTATGCATTGTTCGTGTCATTAACATAACTTCCAGTAATAATATTTTTACTACTAATGATGCAAGTGCTGGAAATGGTGGAGGAATGTATATTGGCAGCTCTTACACTACTATTACAAATAACAATAATTATGTTAACAATGCAGGTACTGGACATGGAGGAGGATTGTGTATTGGCAGCTCTAACACTATTATTACAAATAACAATAATTATGTCAACAATGCAGGCACTGGACATGGAGGAGGATTGTGTATTGGCAGCTCTAACACTATTATTACAAATAACAATAATTATGTCAACAATGCAGGAGCTGGAAGTGGAGGAGGAATGTATATTGGCAGCTCTAACACTATTATTACAAATAACAATAATTATGTCAACAATGCAGGAGCTGGAAGTGGAGGAGGAATGTATATTGGCAGCTCTAACACTATCATTACCGATAATAATAATTATGTAGATAACAATGCAGGATCTGAAGGTGGAGGAGTTTATTTTAATAGTAATAACAAGATTGATACTTACAATAATGAATTTGTTAACAATACAGCCAACTCAGGTGGGGCTATTTCTAGCAGATCACCTTTGTCATTATACAATACATATTTTACTGATAATGTGGCAACAAGATATGGAGGAAGTATTTATATGAATTCAGTTTCTAATATTTCTGTTGTGGTAACTGACTGTACATTTATTAATAACTCAGCCACAACAGAAGGAGGAGGAGCTATCTATTCTAACAGTCGCTATTCTAATGTATCTCTAGTATCCTCAAGATTCAACTATAACTCCGCCTCCTACTGCAGTGTGTTAGACGTAGACGAATACTATCACTTCAGTGTTAACTTAACAGACAGCGTATTCACACACAACACTGCTACAAGACAACTCATAGGAGGGGGCGTGGCATGCATCAGGAATGCCTCTATTGATATCGTCAGAAGTACATTCAAACACAACTATGCCGACCTTCACGGAGGAGTGTTCTACATCGATGAGAGTGTGACTTCAGTAGAGGGAAGTTTATTTGTAAACAACTCTGCAGCTGTAGATGGAGGTGTATTTTACACTTACGTTCATGCCTCTAGCTACAACATCAGAGGAAGCCAGTTTACTAACAACTCAGCAGGCGATGATGGCGGTGTGTTATTTCTAGGACGAGTGAACAGTCAAGTAAGCATTGATGAGTCTATATTGAGTTGGAACAATGCAGGAGACAGAGGAGGAGTTGTAGCTATAATAGCCAGCTCTATGTTCATAGAAATCAACAGAACTAACATCTTCAACAACACGGCTTCCTTTGGAGGCATGATCAGCGCCTGTAATAGTGAGGTGACTGTGTTAGAAGAAGAGTTGTTTGTGAGTGAGGATCCTGTGTATTCATTCTGTACACTGTATGATGGAGATGTCACATACTTCAACATCACATCTCCAAGAGATCTAGACCACATAATGCCCACCTTATCACCAGTGCCTAATGTGTCAATAACCAGTTCACAGGTATTTCAATTGAGTAGTACTATAAATAGTAGCACAGTGTCTACTGCACCATATTTGTCAATAGCTAGTTGGCTGGTATCTTCGAGTGATACTATAAATAGTAAAGTCATGTCAACCACTCCACAAATTTCCAGCATACAACATTACGAATCTTTGACCTCACCAAATGTCATCAAAACAAACCTTGTAGAAAATTCAATTATTAATTCGATGTTTACTTCAATGAGTAAGACAAATCAATTACAAACGACTGCACATGATCAACTTTCTAGCAGTTTGTACTCTTCTGTAATTACTACTTCAAAGTATATGCAAGAGTTGATAAGTACAAGTATACAAATATCAAGATCATCTACATCAGACCATTCAAACATGGACACTTCCATTGATGTAATAATTACACCGTCATCAACTAGTGGAAGTAATCAAGTATTTAGCAGTTCTCAGAATGTACATATAATTACATCAGTTACTCAAGAAGACTTTACAAGTGGAGTTCTAAGGCCAAGTTCAGTGTTAAAATCTCACACAGAATCTACTCTAGAAGAATTAACTTCTTCTCTACCAGCTATTACAAGGAGTCTCGAAATAGAAGGAGGGATACAAACATCAAATGCAAATATGGTTGCTCCTACTTTAATTAAGCAACCAGATAATATTAACTATAATAACTACCAATACAATTCCTTACACATGATGATCAACACTGTATTGATATGCTTCTTCATTGTAATAGTAATTGCTTTGTCAATAGGTGTGGTCTACATATATAAATTTATGGGACGATATCGCACTTCATTAAACCAAAATAAGAAGGACTCTAAGTTACATTTGGAATCTCAATGTTACAGAAAAAAAGAAGACTTTGACGGCTTAAATGAAAAAGAAGAAATATCTTTATGAACGGAAACTAAAAATATTATTATAGTAATGTAGTAACTATTTTATTTTTTAAAACATTTTGGAAGCCATAGCAGCTTAGACAACTTTTACATAACATTTTTTAGTTTATTTTATTCAGATCATGCTTTATTGTAGTCATTTTATGCAATAGTTTTGAGTTTATTAAAAAAATGTAGTTTTATTTTTGTTTTGCATGTACTTCTGATTGTTCTAACGACTGCTGATAGTCTTTTCTGTTCTTAGCTAAATTAAAGCATTGACATTATAAGGAATGTCTGTATGGCTCATCAAAATTTTAGCTTACTTTCTTTGACTCACATGGTTAAAATAAAATGATGGGAATGAAATGGATTATATTATTTAGCTCATCACAGGGGAGATCCAGCACCAATGACGGGGAAGAGCCCAAATATATTTAGGCTAAAATTTATGAAATTTATAATTAATATGTAAATGATTTGGACAATTATGTATCAATGAAGAACATAAATTAGCATGCAGTTGTCCTATCAACATATTTGCCTACAATTGGTACACTTGTTCATCATAATTTGGTTCAGAACAGGAAAGGTTTGGTGGGGAAGGTTTGGTTGGGGGGGGGGGGGGGGGGGGGGGGGAGCGTCGTTGATTCTCCCTGCACCATTTGCTTAAGAGTATGCAATGTTTTAATTATTACTCAACTGAAATTCACTTCACATAGTTAGCTAGTTAATCATAGATCACAAGATCTTATTCTGATATACAATAAGCAGTAAGCGCAAGCTATAAAATTACTATAAGCTATCAGTTAAAGGTCAATAAAAATCTAGTGATATCAACAGCAGTTGACCGAACAGCACCTAAATTGTGTGGGATTCCCATAATGTGTATAATATAATATATAGCCTGTAACAAACACCCTAGTAGTGAACCTGTGCTGAGTAGTTAATTAATGCTTCAAAAAGGTAAGCAGGAATTAGCTACTACTTAGGGATACTGAGATTACTTGTGGAAGTGTTTACTGTAAAAAGGACAAAGAAGAAGGCAAGCAACCCCCCTTCTCAATCTGAAAAACAAAAACAAAAAAACCTTGACCAGCATTACCACAATGTGCTACTGCCATTGGAGTTTACTTCATTTTCATTGGAATGCCAACAAGAAAAAAAAATCATGACTTAACAAAAAAATGAAAAGATCAAATGCTACGAATCAAAGTTCAGAGTTCAACATATGGGACAAAGTTTATTTTCACTATTGGGGTTTCGTATGACACAGTCTTCATGAATCCACCTTAAACAGATGCACTGAAGCCATTCTCTGCCCGTTCCTTCGTCCTCTTCAAAAGAACTGAAGCAGACACAACATAGATGTGTGAATATGCTACTGTCCATTGTAACTATTGATCTCTTGTGCAGAGTATGTCTACTTGTAATCTTGCTCCCACCTTCAACTAAATTCAAATGTCCTTAATTGGTTGACGTTTCAGTAGTGACCTCTCGAGAGTGTTTCTTGCCTGTCACAGCTTGGTGTTGTAAACTTTTCTTTTCTTTCTCCTCCTCTGCCTGCTTACGCTTCTTTTCCTTCTCCTCAGTTCGTCGAATTGTTTCCTTAGCCTTTCTTCTTTGTTGTATTTCTTTTTTTTTCCTTTCTCTTTCCTGTTTTCTCTTTTCCTTCCTTCTCCTCAGCTTCACACTTCTTTTTCTCTTCCTTCACTTTATAAAGTGACCAACACTCATCGCTAGTGAGAACACGTGCTGAACCCGTCTTTGATGATATCGTAGTAACATCCCTTACCACAGGTAAATTCAATAGATTGGTGAATGGTGGACGTAAATTTGAGGAAGCAACAGGTGGTGTAACTTTGGTGAGTGATTCAGTACTCGAATTTGCAACTGAAGGAGACCATGAAACCGGTGTGATAACCGCAACTCCAGCACATGTGGTGACTGCACCAGGAATCAATAATCCACGTTGTGCAGTGACTCAGACTGGAGGTGATCCAGTGGGTGTGGTACCTAAAAAGTTAAACAATACAGGTATGTAACATCACAAATACAAATTAGGCATGTAAAGTGAAATCCCCCCACCCCCCCCCAAAAAAAAAATTTCAAAAACAGTTTATTTTTTATGGAGGCCGTGTTATGCCCTATTTTCCTGTAAATGGTTTCATATAGAAAAAAGTTTGTCCCAACTGTCCCCAAACTAAGTGCTGTCTAATGAACAATAGAAGCTCAAATCTATGGACTTACTATAAACAAAAAAAAAACAATAGGAAACAAAATTCACTCATTTGTCTTTTCTAACTGATATTTCAGGGTTCAAACTTTTCAAGTTACGCCTCCATTTCAGTTTGACTCCTGCAATTCGACTAAAATATCCTTCAATATTTGTGGTAGTAATAATTTATTATATTTATTTATTTATTTATTTAACACATTTTATCAGCATAGTTTGATTGCCTTTTCCGTTCAAAATATAACCTAATCAAATTCCCCTTGGTAGGCTTATTGGATTCAATTGATTATTGTTCCCCAACATTCGTGTGTGCTGCATTGAGCTCAATTTTATCGTAGACAGTCTCACATGATAACGTAGGTAACATCGTATGCAAATGAAAAGTCATAGTTCTGCCTAAGTTACTATAGCTACTTATATCTTTCTCTCGAAAATGTGATCTGCAAAAAAATCATTTAAAAAATTACATGTACAGACTTCATGCTACCAACAAAAAAAGTTTCTGAATAAAATTTTGGTCTTCTTCAGAAAATTTTTTTATGGAGAGTTCTTATCACTTAATGAAAAAATATGTTATTGCAAAACACCATTAATTCTTACCTGAAACCTGAGTAGTGGATCCAGAGGCCATATGTCTTAGCAGGTACCACACCCCTGGGATCAAGTTCGCACGTCACAACAGCTGATGTAGCAGGTACCACACCCCTGGGATCAAGTTCGCACGTCACAACAGCTGATGTAGCAGGTACCACACCCCTGGGATCAAGTTCGCACGTCACAGCAGATGTCTTAGCAGGTACCACACCCCTGGGATCAAGTTCACACATCACAACAGATGTCTTAGCAGGTACCACACCCATGGGATCAAGTTTGCACTTCACAACAGATGTCGTAGCATGTACCACACCTTGGGATCTAGTTCGTACATCACAACAGACGTTGTAGCAGATACCACACCCCTGGAATCCCTTTCTCACATCACAGTCCCTACTGTTCGACAGAGGTGTGGGAGATAGATATCCTGTCAACCCCTTATCCTTCAAGTGATGATGTCTGGTTCCTTCACCATGCCCATCTCCAGTGTCTGTGTGCAACTTCTCGGCAAAGTAACCCGAGTTCTTCTCTCTGAGTATTCATCATGACCAATGTTGTTGTGGATCACTGAAGTAACGTGCATTGTGAGGTAAGAAATATAGAAATAAATAATCAAAATAATTCAAAAATTCAAAAAATATTATTTTTGTATGTATGTATGTATGTATGTATATATGTATGTATGTATATATGTATGTATGCGTGCATGCATGTGTTTGTATGTATGCATGCATGTGTGTTTGTAGGTACGCATGCATGTATGTATGTATGTATGTATGTATGTATGTATGTATGCATGTGTTTGTATTATATGCATGCATGTATGAATGTATGTATGTATTGTACATAATTACTGTCCATCTATCCATTTCCCCAATTTTGTTTGCAGTAATAGAACTTGAAGAAGACCACTACCCTAGTTGGTGGCCTCATCTTCTGAAACTCTTGGCTCTTGGACTTGAGGTCTCTGTGAATGATGTTTTTGGCATGGAGATAACTGTACAACAAAACACAATGTAATAATCATGAAATAACCAAAAAAAATTGAGCATTACTTAGAATCGTTATTTTTTCATGTAGGGCCTGTGGCAGTGTAGTAACAGAATATAACTAACCCCACGGAACAGCAGCTGTTAGCATTCAAAAATGAAGTTGGTGAATTGAGGTAAAGATTGTTTAATAGGTAATTAGTGCTGAATTTTTAGCCCAACTTGTTCTTTAATTATCTACCAATATCTCAGAAATAATCACAATTATTGAGTTGTTATTTCATGATATTACATTGTATTGTTATACAGTTATCTCCATTCTAAGAACAGCATTCACAGAGACCTCAAGTCCAACAGTATCCTAACACTTATCTTATGTGTGCATAACAGAAAATAGTTGAAACCCTTGTAGGGGGGGAGATGGAAAATGTTTGGAGTTATTATTTTTATGGTGTTTCTTAGATTTTGTTCATGGTGGGAGAATGATTTCTAAAGCCGGAACCTAACAACGCAAGAGAAAACATGTGTGTGTGTATTTCATTTTGTCAAAACTTAAGCTAATATTTAGCATTCATCTCTCTTACAAATGATAGTGGACCTTGAGATACTAGCTGACAATATGCCTAAGAAAAAAAGGAGCGGTTCTGAGCCATATTCACTTTACAACCAGTACATTCTGGACGGGGCAAAGGAACTTTAAAAGTTGATATCATAAATTATGCTTAAAAAAAGCCTCTGCACATTAATTAAAATTATTTATTTTTTGTTTGACTTTATAAAAAAAAAAATAAAAAAAAATAATAATAATAATAATTATTATTATTTGAATCAAATTTGGTTCTGCCACCCCTGTATTTATAATTGTTCATTATTTGATTTGATAATAATAATAAAAAAACAACAATCAATGTATGTGAGCCAACATTGTATTTAAAAACTGGAACCATCATGGAATTTTAACTTGAGTGAATACATTGCGATACAAACTGTTGAACTGTTCACTGTTGTGTATAATTAAGTGTAAAGGTTATCAGAAAATAATGAAGGAAAAAAATGATCACAACCAAAAAAATTAAGAAAAAATTTGTAACATTTATTTTAGCATTGGGAAATAAGCTGCAGTAGACAAGGATTCTAGAGTACACAGTATGTTCCAGTCCTGGTGTGTTCTATACACAATTCTTGCTGTGATCTTGAATTCTACACTGAAAGACAGGATCAATACTCGACTTCTGATTCTATTTTTTTCTTTCAAAGTGATGAGCATTGTCTTGATACTTTTGTGAATGTTTCTAAAATTATATTGAATGGCTCTGAGTCTACCAATATTATGACAGGCTGTGTCGAAGGTCAGACTAGATGACGCTGTGTGAGCAGGTAACGTCTGTGTTTTCGTTGATGCCTTCAGTAGTCAACGTGAACATGTATAATGCACAAACTTTTTCATTCACCTTCATTACATTACTTTACTCATTTATCATTGTTGTAACACATTGTACTTATATTTACTATCGTGGTTTAACCAATTCTAACATATTACTACTACTCAGTGAATTATCACAGAACTGGTCCTTCCATAGCTATTTTGAGACCTTGTGTTGGGATTTACGACTCTAACAGGCTGTCAGGCAAACATTATTGAGGCGATATTATCTCTACATTTCTCAAATAGTAACTATTAATATTCTTATTACTTATCTATTATTTTCAGTTTGCTTTCTTTATATCCCACTCACTTACTCTAACATTATCTTGCTACATAGACTCTCTTATTTAATGCATTCTATTAACTCTTCAATCCATGTACACTACTACCCACCCAATTTTCATAATATGTTTCTATCATCCCATATACATTTCTACTCGCCTCATATCCACTGGTTTCATATTGGCCAGTCTTATTATTTTGTGCAGTTCTTGATAGAGTCTAACCTAATCTTTAAGTTTAGCCTTCTATAGCTTTAGCTAGCTTGGAGGGTTCACTGGGTAAGATTGGTTCTCAATCCAGCTTAGGAAACTGGGTATAGAGAAGCCTTTCAGCAGAGGAGTGAGACTTGCAAGTAAGAATTCTGGTGGTAGCTCTACAGATAACTCTTGGACACACTGACATATCGCCACAAAAATTATTACTAAATCTTCTGATATTATTAAATTAAATTTTGTTATTATTGTAGATCAACCAGGATGTCCTAATGCTTAATCAACTTTAGTTTGTGAATATGTCGCATTTTGTACTTCTCTTGGGTGTAGCTAGTATTTTATGGCAGACATCAATTGCAAACTATCATAATTTTACACAGTTCAGTTACCCTTAGTGACTGCAGTTTCTATAATTGGAGCAGTGAGTATGGAGGTGCTGCAAATATACAGTCTAGTAATGTCACACTGTCAGGCAATGTTGTGTTTCAGAACAATATTGGTCATGATGAAGAAGCTGTATATGCTAGTAAAAGATTTGTAACTTCAACAATATCACATTAAACGAATTCAGACATCATTGGGGCGGCTATATTAATGTACTGTTATCAGAACAATATTTACATAGGACTACTGATTTTAGTAACATAATTTAGCAATAGAGGATAGAGGTACTCTTGCTATCACTAAATCTCTTTTCTGGTGTCAAAAACGTGTAATTTGTACATAATGTCCAGTAATTTCATACAATATAGCTAATGGTGTAGGTGGAGCTATTTATATTTGCAATTACACACTCTGCGGTATATAATACATTATGATTCCATAGTAATTTGGTGGAGTTTATTGTCAATGGTGACCCTGTCATTACACATTATTGGAGACTGAGTTTTAAAATATTAATTGTTATAGCTACCTTTGGAGCGAATAATAATAAGTTAGTAGATTGTAGTGTAGGCTATTTGATTAATGCACAGCACGCTCAAAACTGGCAAAAAGTTGAAGGTCAAAGCGCACTTCTCTCTTCTCTTTAGGTAAAGTACGATACTTTCTGGAGGATTAATTTAATGTGACTGATGTGCAATAATAGTGAGCATGCCCGATTCAAGATTTGTTACAGTCAAAAGGTGAGGTGTTTTCATGTACATATGTTTGGTTGCCTGCATTAGTGACTTCATCATTTACCTTCTTCTCTATTCCTTATAACTTAATTTAGAACTACCACCTCTCCACCGACAGTAATGATTTAGGACCACTGCTAACTGGTAAGTGTGTGGGAAAGTCATGTTACCTGACTGGGAACAGTCATAACGTTTGAGTTAGTCATGTGCTCTAGAGTCAAAGTCGTGGTGTTAATTGAGTAAATAAAAAAATCTCAAACGGCAAACTGTATGTGCATGAAACATCTTGCATTGATGGCCTATTCTGCAGATGTTTCATGCACATACAGTATGCCGTTTAGGAAAGGCTATGAGTAAATACAGGCACATTCAAAGACTCTTGCAGTACTTAAGTACATACAATTATACTAATTTGAGGAGGAAGGACCTTAATTAATCCATAATAATAATCTATTATGCTTGTTCGTTTGAAGTCATGGAGATATCTTGATAGTAAGGTTTGTACCAATACCGTTCCACTTTGATCAATTTATTCCAATTTATTATGGTCAGATGGTAGTAGTATATTGCATGACATAATTTAGGATATTTTTGTCAGCATTTTTCTCTCCTCTATGCCCCAACAGACACAAGTGAGTTTAAATAAATTTTTTTATTGCTCCCAGATTTGTAGAGGAATAAAATGAAATTCTATAATGTTTTGCATACGTAATTGAGAATGTCGTAGCATTATTTCAAACCATTATGTCAAAACAAGTTTACACGATGTAGAATTTCATTGTTATGACTTCTACTAAATAGTGAAACAATGACAACTAGTAAACTATTCATAGACTTGTTGACCATAAATATCTAACATTGTAAGCATTTACTGTACAACACAATATTTCTGAGTGTTTGTATTCAACAGATGAGCAGGTTTACAGATTACAGTGTATTTTTGCATTTATAACAGCTCACTCTGTAAATGTTGGTTGATTGCTCATAGTAGCAACAGAGCTGCCTGTGTGCCTACTTCAAAGCTGCAGTAAATATCGAAAAGAAGAGATTATTTAATGATGTAGTTATATAACTAGTTTTAAGATGTAGACTTTGTTCTCAGTAACTATATAATTTGTTGGACAAGGCCATTTAGTGTTCTTCCTATTTGGGGATGTTGTGCCATAAGGGCAAAATGCTGCCATTTAAGCCAGTACCTGTCTGCCTTTAAGAATCTCCCAACAATACTATTTAAATGGTCATACACCCTATTCATCTGACAAGGGACAGCAGCAAAAGTTACCGTTAGTGCACACCCACACACGCTTAATATAAGGTTGAAGGTCAAAGTCATGACAATGTTTTGCGAGTTAGACACTGGTGCTTTGGGCTTTGCTTGCCTACCCACCTGAACAGACAATGGTAGTGAATATAAACTTACAGTATTTTTCTTCCGTGCACTAATGGGAAGTATATAGATGAACTAGTTTTGTACAGCCAAACCTTTTACCTAATGTTAGACAATAGTGTCTCAATGCCAATAAAAAGGGAATACACTTTGACTTCTGAGTGATGTTGAACACCACTTGTGAGTTTAAATAATAGGTACAAGAAATTGAATTATGCTAACATAGGGGAATCTCATAGTTAGCTCCCTTTTCTCTCACACACATAAATTAAGTGTTTAGAATGTAAATAAACTTATTTATGTGTTTCATTAGATCCTCACTATTTGTGCTGAAGGACACAACCAGTTTTTATACTATTGCCTTCAATTGAGATTGACTAACTGAGCAAGTTATAAATGACTGAATTTAGTTTTATATTGCAATGTAATTGTGCCTGTAGCTAGAAATATGCCTGTAACTAAAAAAGAATGAAATATCATGAACACATTGTTGAATAAATAAGTGGTATTTTTTATTGTATGGTCTAACTGAACTGCTATAGGCCCATTTATTTGAAATTACAGTATTGTTATGCTTCTGGGATTGCAGTCAGATGACAAGTCAAACCTTGCTAACACTGTACTATGGAGATGGGGTATGAGAGTGGTAAGGGGAAGGAAGGACTTTGTAAAATAGCTATTATCTTTTGAAATCAAGAACATTGCTTGCTGGAATAAATTATTGAGTTGTGATCCTCCCTACATGGGAGAAAGTGCATCTAATTATCTTGTAGTTCTATTCTATAACATAAGCAAAGTATAATTATTGTAGTTTGTGTTTAAAATTAGTTCATACCACCAATGGCGCATCAAATAGTTACAAGTGTTTGAGTTTATAATGAAGTAGCTACCAAATTAGATATTGACTAATATAATTGTTTATTGGCCTTAATCTTGTTTGAGTTTTGTGACAAATGAAAGAATGAAAAACATAATCTGTAATAGTCAAAACTGGGAAAACATACACAATTCTATATTAGTTTATAATAGATTAAACGTGAATCATATAACAAAAACGAAGTCCGTATATCATTCTAGGCTTCTTGACTTTGTTATACATTTGCAAATTAATGTTTAAAATTGACAACTAGACTATAATAGTTCATACTAGATAATCATTACTGCCAAATCAAATCCAACAACAAAATTTAACATGCTAGTATATTTTTGCACACTCAGATATAGATAAGTTGGCTACGCAGTCAGGAAACTTATAGTGTATTATTTAGCAGCATGTGAATGGGAAGTTTCTCATTCCAATAACCGTTTTGAATTGTAGATAATCTCATCATATTGTATAGAAATGGACAGTTAATGTACACACAGTCAGGTTACAGAAATGATTTTGATAGTATTAGCTGCAATGTAGTAGCATAAACAATATAGAATTAGTATCTAACAATACTTGATGAGTATCTTTGTTTTGAAAAAGTTATTGATATTTGAATTAGCTGCACATAACCTATTAACTTTTCTTTTTAATTTTAATTACAAATTAGTTTTATCTTTTAACATGAACACAATAATAACAGCAAATTCTATAATTATACAATTTTCGGCTATAATAAGCAAACTCAAATATTCTCAAGACATCTTAATCTTTCAAATAGCTACTACGATTTCGTTAACTTTTTTTTAAAGTAATAGTCACAATTATATCTCTTTAATAATAGTATCTTTATGAATCAACACAAATGTGTGTACATTGCTGGAGTATATGACTCAATGTTATAGAGTGTTGACCAAACTGTGATGACAGACTATCTCCATTTAAATAATATTCAAAATTATTTGGTAAAATATTATTATCAAGTGAAATATTAATTTTATGGTTTTCAATATAGAAGCGAAACATCTATGTATAAAAATGCTTCTTTCTCCCACCTTGTTACTGTACAAGATAAGGTAACATTTATTTCTTTTTATGATATCACCCACTCCCGAACCTTTACTTTTTGTGTAATTAGATAAGTATACATTTATTACTGTATTACTATTAATATTTCACATTAGCTTAGTGGAGCCATTGCTCCGTCACTTCCTACACAACACACATAATATGATTCCGTATCATTCTCATTTAGTTCAGTTCTATCTCAGCCACACTAAGACACCTCTACAATAGAGTTATCTGTGAAGTGCTCATTGAGAGGGAAACTCGTGGTTAAACTCTGCTCACATGTTTCTTAGGAAGACCCAGACTCAGATGATTATGAATAGATAGATACTTTATCTTAAGCCTATTTAATATCTGATTAACAAAGCAGTATAGACTAGAATATGTTTAGTGAAATTCTTATGATGTTCACTTTAGCCTGGAGTTAAATATTTTCTTATAGCTCAAAGAAAGTTACCAACATTATAATGAGTTACTTTTTGTGTGTGAGTGTATCATTTATTTTAATATAGATGGGACAAGCCCATGATAGGCTAATTTCAAAGAACTGCAATATAAACCTAGAGTATATTGTAATACCCATTACTTCAAGCCATAATTATGTGATCCAACAATATTTTTTTTAATTAATAGATGTGTTTATGAATTATGACTTAAACTTTAAGTAAGGTTTTGTCCAATAGATATGTAAGTTGATTCACCAAGTAAAGTCTACCTTAACAGATATTACTCGATACTTTTAAACAAATGCTCTCTTTATATTGGCAATAAACCATTAACTCACGTTTGGTGTTGTATTATGTAACATTTTAAAAAGTGTGCATATATAAAATTTACTTAATCCTTTTCGCAAGTATGAAATTGGCTTTCTTTTAAACTTTACTTGACTGATTAAGCATGTCATAGATGTAATCAGTAAACTTGATTTGAATTAAAGCCTACAGTTTTCAATAATAAGTAATGAGTTGACTTAAAACAAAAAAAATCTAATGGAAGCCATAGCTGTCTGTCAAGGCTATTATCCAGATATCTATAGATTGTGTTTTTGTTTTGAAATATTTATTTAATGTTTTTATGTAAATTATGTAATAATCATGAATACAAAATTTTATAAGAAAGGGCAATGATTGAAATAATACTACTTGTGTACAAAGCCACACCCTAAATGTAAACCATGATAGCCACTCAATAAAAGCAGCAGGTTATATCACAGAACAGTCAGACTGAGGTCAAATTTCAGTCATGAATGATAATAGGATTTATAGGCTTGTGTTAGTAGCTCTTCTCCTTCAATGGAGTATCAGTCTAGCTACCAGTGACACCTTCCACATAGTGACCTCACATGCTACTCCATGTCCTGGAGAGTTCATTGGAGAACCTTGTCTTACTCTACAACAATATGTATCTAACCCAAGCATCAGAGGCAATGTAACTCTGTTGTTTGAGACTGGAACTCACTCCATGAGTCATGCCTTCTCAGCTTCTAATGCTCACAGTTATACTCTATCAGGTTACAATGTATCAATAGAGTGTATTTCAAATACGGTGTCATTTACACTCACTTCTATTCAGTACCTCAACATAACAGGATTGAAACTATCAAACTGTGGCTCATTTACAGTTTCATCTGATTATACTTCTTTTACTGAGCTACAATTTTCTAACTGTGGCTCATCTTTTTTTAACTCTATTTCATACATGTTCTTTACCAGAGTTAATTATTCTAATTGTGGATCTTTGTCTGCTTCAGGAAGTACTGCAATAGAATGGTCATATGTAATATTTATGGCCAATGATAATGTTCAGTTTTCCAATTTAGAGTATTTACATTTGATGAATTGCTCTTTCAATTCAAATAGAAGATGTCCTCTTCTCAGACTATCAAATGTCAGGATTGGCAGTATTACATACAGTTCATTCAGTAACAATCGATACAGTTCATTCAGAAACAATTTATACCGTTATTGTTATGAAGGAGGAGTATTGTATTTGAAAAATTCCAAACTAAACTTAATTAGCAGTGTGCTAGTAGGTAATGTAAATAGAAGGTTGGATATTGGAGGAGCTATTTATGGAGAAAGGTCAAGTTTGGTGATCAGAAAATCATATTTTTTATATCACTATGCAAATAATCATGGTGGAGCTATCTACACAAGCAACTGTCGAGTATGTTCCGAAAACAATTCTTTCATTCAAAACTATGCCAATTACCATGGAGGTGCCATCTACATGTACAGCAGTCATCTTACTTTAGTAAACACAATATTTACTAATAACACAGCAAGAAATAGAAATGGTGGAGGATTATACTTCAGAAATGATAATATCACTATTACTAACAGTAGCTTCATAGGAAACAGAGCAATTACTGGAGGAGGACTGTATGTTGACAATGCTGATAGTGTTACACATAATGGAAATACATTTATACAAAACAATGGAGGGGGAGTTTATATTTCTAATGCTAATAGCATTATAATTAATAGAAATAGATTTGAACAAAATAGAAGAGGAGGTAGTGGAGGAGGAGAATGCATTGTTCGTGTCATTAACATAACTTCTAGTAATAATATTTTTGCTGCTAATGATGCAAGTGCTGGAAGTGGAGGAGGAATGTATATTGGCAGCTCTAACACTATTATTACAAATAATAATAATTATGTAGGTAACAATGCAGGATCTGAAGGAGGAGGAGTTTATTTTAATAGTAATAACAAGATTGATACTCAGAATAATGAATTTGTTAACAATACAGCCAACACAGGAGGGGCTATTTCTAGCAGATCACCTTTGTCATTATACAATACATATTTTACTGATAATTTGGCAACAAGATATGGAGGAAGTATTTATATGAATTCAGTTTCTAATATTTCTGTTGTGGTAACTGACAGTACATTTATTAATAACACAGCCACAACAGAAGGAGGAGGAGCTATCTATTCTAACAGTCGCTATTCTAATGTCTCTCTGATATCCTCAAGATTCAGCTATAACTCCGCCTCCTACTGCAGTGTTTTAGACGTAGATGAATACTATCACTTCAGTGTTAACTTAACAGACAGTGTATTCACACACAACACTGCTACAGGACAACTCATAGGAGGTGGCGTGGCATGCATCAGGAATGCCTCTATTGATATCATCAGAAGTACATTCAAACACAACTATGCCGACCTTCACGGAGGAGTGTTCTACATCGATGAGAGTGTGACTTCAGTAGAGGGAAGTTTATTTGTAAACAACTCTGCAGCTGTTGATGGAGGTGTATTTTACACTTACGTTCATGCCTCTAGCTACAACATCAGAGGAAGCCAGTTTACTAACAACTCAGCAGGCGATGATGGCGGTGTGTTATTTCTAGGACGAGTGAACAGTCAAGTAAACATTGATGAGTCTATATTGAGTTGGAACAATGCAGGAGACAGAGGAGGAGTTGTAGCTATAATAGCCAGCTCTATGTTCATAGAAATCAACAGAACTAACATCTTCAACAACACGGCTTCCTTTGGAGGCATGATCAGCGCCTGTAATAGTGAGGTGACAGTGTTAGAAGAAGAGTTGTTTGTGAGTGAGGATCCTGTGTATTCATTCTGTACACTGTATGATGGAGATGTCACATACTTCAACATCACATCTCCAAGAGATCTAGACAACACAATGCTCACCTCATCACCAGTACCTAATGTGTCAATAACCAGTTCACAAGCATTTCAATCGAGTGGTATTATAAATAGTAACACGTTTTCCACTGCACATTTGTCAATAGCAAGTTCGCAGGTATCTTCCAGTGATACTATAAATAGTAACATCATGTCAACCACTCCACAATTTTCCAGCATATATTATACATCTTTGACCTCAGTAAATGTCATCAAAACAAAGCTTGTGGAAAATTCAATTATTAATTCGATGTTTACTTTAATGAGTGAGACTAATAATATACAAACTACTGCACACGATCAACTTTCTAGCAGTTTGCGATCTTCTGTAATTACTTATTCAACGTATGTGCAAGAGTTGATGATTACAAGTACACAAATGTCAAGATCATCTACTTTTGGTCATTTAAACACAGACATTTCCACAGATGTAATTATTACACCATCATCAACTAGTGATAGTAACCAAGTATTTAGCAGTTCTCAGAATTTAGTTTTTATTACATCCGTTACTTTACAAGATGGTTTTACAAGTGGAGTTCTAACGTCAAATTCAGAGTTAAAATCACACTCATATTCTCTAGAACAGTTAACCTCAATAGCACCAGGTACAACACGGAGTCTAGTGGAAGAAGAGACAACAGCATCAGATTCAGAAAAAGTTACTCCCACTTTATTCAAGCAACCAATAATTAATAATTATTATTATAGTAATTATAGTAATTACAATTCCTTACATGTGATCATCAACACTGTACTGTTTTGCTTTTTAATTGTAATAGTATTACTTGTTTTGACGATAGGTTTTTTCATGTACAAGTATAAGTTTCATGGAAAGTATCACAGATCATTAAAAAAAAATACGAAAGACTCCAAGTTAATTTTTGAAGCTCAAAGTTACAGTAAAAAGGAGGATTTTAAAGATTTGCAAGAAAAAGAAGAAATATTTTAGTGAACGCCAACTAATTAATATAATGATAGTTATATAGTAACCCTTTACTTTTTTAAGACAATTTTTGAAGCCACAGCTGATTAGATCACTTACATAATTATCAATACATTTTGTTTGTGTTTGTTTTTCTAAATCGAGAACATACATTTGAAATCTTTTTATGTGATAGTTTCTTCCGTATATTTTAATAATATCTCATCCGTAATGAATAAAGTCATATCGACACAAACTCTGATGTGTACACACTTAAATACACCAACACAAACACTGATATTTACTGTGGGGCCACTTCCATGTAGTGGTCAAGGACAGATCCCATAGAGTGCAGTTTAGCAGTAACTCATGCATATTTGTGTTGTGGTTGTGTAAATGAAATAACACACTTGAATGAATCTGTCATAATGTTATCTAATAATTAGATAACATATCACGGATTCATTCAAGTGTGTCATTTGATATTATTGAGTTGCAACATGTGGTTGTCAATTTGTATGTGTAATCGGATAAGTGAGGAATGAAACGAGAATAAAATGTAGCCAATCTCGAGAAAAAGAGTGCAGTAGTCGAAACATCTTTAGTCGAACATACTCTCTAGAACTCAAATTGTGTAGAACCTCAATTGCAGTTTTGATTATGGGGGGGGGGGGGGGGGTGTTGATGTAAGACAAAAATATGCACATTTATATAAAAGGCATACCATAGTAATACTAATTAGATATCTACAAGTAGATATGTGGTTAATCATTACCTTCATGAAATTCTCCATTGCCCAGATTCAAGAGTACACAGTGTTTTCTAGTTTTGGGGTGTGTTCTATAAACAAATCATGCTATGATCTCAAATTCTACACTGAAAGACAGGATCAATACTTTACTTCTGATTTTGTTTTTCACTTTCAAAATGGAGAGCATTATCTTGGCATTTCCTTGTATTTAGTGAATGTTTCCAACTTTATATTGAACGGTTCTGAATCAACTAATGTTACTATTGGCTGTCAGGCAAACATCATAATAACTAACTCTTCTAATATCATTATATCAATTATCAGCATTACTTGAGATCAGCCAGGATGTCCTCATGCTCATTCAGATTTAGTTGTGAATATGTTACATCACATAATTCTAATGAATGTAGTATTGTATGGCAGAAATCAGTCTCAAGCTGTCCTCAAGTTCAGTTTCCCTTAGTGACTGCAGTTTCTATAATTGGAGCAGTGAGTACGGAGGTGCTGCAAATATACAGTCTAGTAATGTCACACTGTGTGGCAATGTTGTGTTTCAGAACGATATTGGTCATTATGGAGGAGAAATGCATGTTAATAAAAGTTGTGTAACTTTTAACAATGACACATGGAAGGAATTCGTGGGTAACAAGTGTTTCTAAGTGGGTGGGGCCACATCAGCTTTTTTGCAGTTCTAACTTCAGCCTGCCACACACCAGTATGTCTACTTGAGTCCCTGATTAAGGACCATGATGCTTCTATCAAATTATATAAATTTATAATACCTAGTGATTGAATATTAAAATTATAACTATAATAATGAAACAATAACATACAGCAATAGCAACAAAATAATATAATAATAATAATAATGATCAGATCTCTGTAGTCATTTCTATTCTTTCTTTATTATTGTTTTTTTCTAAAATAATCAATGTTATAATGTATGAAATGATCTTTAAATTATACATGTTAACATTGTTCACTGATACACATCACCATAATAGCTAATACAGAAATCATTTTAAAAACGTTTTTCTACTACTTAAACTGGTAAACTAGAAGTCTCTTCTTCAGGAACTGCAAAAGACCTCTCACTGAAAAGATACACGTAAATACATAGGTATAATCAATGCCTGTATATTAGAGAGGCACTCTTACCTAGTTGTCTGAGGGGGTTTCCAAGAGAGGGAGGATTTGTTGGGAGATAAGAATGATCTTGATGGAGGAAATGGACTGGAGTTTCCGTAATTATTAGAAAAAGAAAAAGAGTAAAGGGGGAAAATAACATAAAGAAGAACAAAAGTAAAAAGAAAAAGAAGAATTACAAGGATAAAAAAAGAAAAAGTAAAAGAAAAAAAAGAAGAAGAAAACAAGAAGAAGAAAAAAACAAGAAGAAGAAAAAAACAAGAAGAAGAAAAAAAGAAGTAGAAGAAAAGTAGAAGAAAAAAAAGAACAATAAAGAAGAACAAAGAGAAGAAGAAAAAGATGAATAAGAAGAAAACTAGGAGTAACAGGAGAAAGAACAAGAAGATGAAGAAGAAAAGTAAGAGAAGGAGTAGAAGAAATTTAAGAAAAGAAGAAAAGAAAAAGATGAACAAGAAGAAAATTAAGAAGAATTAAACAAGATAAATAAGAAGACGAAGGAAAAGAAAAGAAGAGCAAAATAAGGAGTAAAGGGGAACAACAAGAGTATGAAGAAGAAAATGAAGACAAGATAAAGTAAAGAAGAAAACAAAGTAGAAAAAGAAGAAAAAGAAAGAGTAAATAGGAAAAAAAATTAAATAGAATAAGAAAAATAAGAACAAAATGATAAACATATGCACTACTGCTACCACACCCATTCCCAGCTGACTCTGGCTACACCAGACCAGGTTCACTGCACACAAGCCTTACCATGCAAGTGGATAATACAAGTAGTACAATCAGAGTACATACAAAGAAGCATGAGTCATTAATATAGATCTGTAATGATTTAGGAAACTGATTCAGTATTTTCCTCTAATTAAATAGTGTGGGGTTGCTCAGGAGAGTTGTCACTCTGTTTGGCTTGCTCGCACCTGACGACAGCGAAATAGTTGCTGCCACCAGAATCAAGGTCCTCTCTAGTTACCCACGGCGAACCGCTGACCAATCCTCAGGTTTGGCATTAAAGTAGATTAAACTACTTTAATAGAGAAAAATGCACACACAAAGAGTTGAGTGACATGAACCAAGACTGAATTGACCAAGTGGAACAGCATAGCTGATTTCAAATTTATAACTATAAAACTAATTCTAAATAATTATTATATCAACTTTTCTTAATAATATAATTATAACCTCCAGGAGTAGGTTATATGATATACTCAGTTTTTCGTATAGTTTTCTATTTCAAAGCAGCATCCTAACAATTCCCAGCTACAATTTATTAATCTGCTAAAAATTTTGTATAGTATTTATTTTGTTTATTGGCTTATCACTGATACAAAATTTAGCTGGGCAATTTGTTCTATACCTATATCCCTTGTACATTGAATTGTTCTTTATAATTTTAATCCAATGACATTTAGGAAATTTAATAAGTCCACTGTTAATATTACATTTGCATCTTTGAAAGTGTTAATATTTTCTTCACACGTGCAGTATGTGTAAAAGAAAAATTGAAATTTGATATATTTTTTTTGAAAAAAGTTTCTTTATTGTATTGTTTCTTAACTAGGAGGGTTTCCTATCATATTATGCAAAATTGCATCTGTGAGTACTGAAATTTTAAGTGCTCCTACTACTACGTAAAAATGACACTTTTTGAAACATTTGTAAAAGAGATTTAATGAGAGCAAGAGCACCTCCATCCTTTATTGCCAAATTGTTAGTAAAATCAGTGTTCCTATGTAAAAATCGCTCCGATAACAGTACATTAATATAGCTGTCCCAATGATGTCTGAATTCCTTCCATGTGTCATTGTTAAAAGTTACACAACTTTTATTAACATGCATCGCTCCTCCATAATGACCAATATCGTTCTGAAACACAACATAGCCACACAGTGTGACATTACTAGACTGTATATTTGCAGCACCTCCGTACTCACTGCTACAAATTATAGAAACTGCTGTCACTAAGGGAAACTGAACTATGTTTAATTAGGACAGCTTGAGACTGATTTCTGCCATAAAATACTACATTCATTAGAATTATGTGATGTAACATATTCACAACTAAATCTGAATGAGCATTATGACATCCTGGCTGATCTCAAGTAATGCTGATAATTGATATGATGATATTAGAAGAGTTAGTCATTATGATGTTTGCCTGACAGCCTATAGTAACATTAGTGGATTCAGAACCGTTCAATATAATGTTGGAAACATTCACTAAATACAAGGAAATACCAAGATAATGCTCTCCATTTTGAAAGTGAAAAACAAAATCAGAAGTAAAGTATTGATCCTGTCTTTCAGTGTAGAATTTGAGATCATAGCATGATTTGTTTATAGAACACACCCCAAAACTAGAAAACACTGTATACTCTTGAATCTGGGCAATGGAGATTTTCATGAAGATAATGATTAACCACATATCTACTTGTAGATATCTAATTAGTATTACTATGGTATGCCTTTTATATAAATGTGCATATTTTTGTCTTACATCAACACCCCCCCCCCCCCCCCAATAATCAAAACTGCAATTGAGGTTCTACACAATTTGAGTTCTAGAGAGTATGTTCGACTAAAGATGTTTCGACTACTGCACTCTTTTTCTCGAGATTGGCTACATTTTATTCTCGTTTCATTCCTCACTTATCCGATTACACATACATTTGACAACATGTTGCAACTCAATCATATCAAATGACACATTTGAATGAATCTGTCATACGTTATCTAATTATTAGATAACATATGACAGATTCATTCAAGTGTGTCATTTCAATTACACAACCACAACACAAATATGCATGAGTTACTGCTAAACTGCACTTTATGGGATCTGTCCTTGACCACTACATGGAAGTGGCCCCACAGTAAATATCAGTGTTTGTGTTGGTGTATTTAAGTGTTGTGCCTTGGAGAATATTCTTGACTTAAAAGCACAGCTGTTCCTCATCATTATTATTATTGTTGTTATTATTATAAATTATTATCATCAACATAATTATTATTATTGTGCAGTTTGTTATTGTTCATTATAGTTATTATTTCAATCACTAGGTGTTGAGCATTAAAATATATAAGTGATACTTCTATCAATATGTTATATTGATAGAAGTATCACATTTGTTGTGGTCTTTATTCAGGGGCTTAAGTAGACATACATAATGTGTGGCAGGCTGAAAGCTAGAAGTGCGCTACAAGCCTGCGTGGCCACACCCACTTAGCGGCGTTCGCGTCAGTCGCTTTTTATCTTGAAGTGAAAAGTGTTGTAACAAAAGATGATCCTTTTGCTGTTTAAATATACTTTTTCACTGCATGTAGTGAAAGGTAAGTGACATTAAAATGAAATAATAATATGACGGTTTTATTGTTACGTTTTTGAATTATGAACTTAGTAAAATGTACGTTGTAAATGTATTGGAAGTGTACGCATAAACAAAATTATTTTAGCGGATTAATAATATTTTGTTAATTGGAGTTTTTAAGATTCTGCTTCGAAAATAAAATTATCAAAAAAAAAAACCCCTCTTGTTTGAAATAATATCATAGGAAGAGTAAATTGAGCCCCTCACAATTATCGTGTCTATGTCTATATAATATACATTGCTATAGGAGTAGAGACTTTGCAGTCGAGTTTAGGGGAGTTTTAGTCGAATTAGTATAGGAGTCCATCAAAATTCGTCTTACTTGAAAATCACATGGAATAGTCATAGAATTCGATTTAGCTAGTGCTTTATCTACATGAGCTCAGCTGGGTTTTAAACTGACAGTGTACTTTGAGAAGACACTAGCAAAACTCGTGGTTTATCTATTTGAACTGAACAATCAGAGGAATTTTGATTGTTTAAGCCTTAGAACTTATCTTGGTTAGCTATTTAAACTTAAAAATACATTGTCAAATAGTTGAGTGAATTCAATGTCAGTTTTGTCTTGATATATTATGTGAACAACTATTATAAAGTGTTGAGTGTTACTGAACACAATAGCAAATAATAAAAAAAAGAAGAAAACATTAGCATACTAACGTAAATTTCTGCTTGTTTCAGATAAGCCAGCTCGCTGGTATTTATGAAACTCATCAGTTTATTTTTCAGATCAGAGCATGTGGATGCGCTAAATGTTAGATGCGCTTGGTTAGCGTGGCCACACCCACTTAGTGCAGCTAGCGTCATTGGTTGTAGCATTATCTTAGAGTGAATAGTGTCATAACAAAAGATGATTATTTTGTTACTTATATATACTCATACTCTACATGTAGTGGAAGGTAAAATGAAATAGTATAACAGTTTTATTGATTTGTTCTTGGCTATAGACTTCGTAAAATTTGTTGTCGTCACATTATAAATATTATATTGAATGTGTTCCTATAACATGAATTTGTTAACTTAGGTACTGAGAATAGAAAAATATCAAAAATATCTTTAGTTTTCAATGTTTGATCTTACATTAGGTCAGCTAAAACTAATAAAAACTCCCATAGAAATGACACCAAGCGTCTACATAGCCTTGAATAAATGTGCTGTCTTTCTTCCCATTTTTTCTATACTTGCTCAATGAATTTATCTATTTGCATTATTTATTTAAGCATTTTTCTTTCCTAGAATCTATTAGTACATGTATTAGTGGACTTGCCAAGTCCCTGGACCGTTGAAGAGGACTTCGGCGAGAAGTCGAGGTGCTCGATTAACTTTATAATAAATCCAGGGTGAAAGCCCACCAGTTTGACTATTTCAATAGTGTGCTACAATTAGTTTTGACTTATATTTTGTTATTTTGTGTGGTTTTTCTGCATTAATGTGACTGTTTAAAACTTTGAATTACCCACTATGTAAATGTGCTTTATCCCAAACAACTTTAAAACAAAAAGAGCATTTTTACGAGATCAGTCTGTTTGTCAGGCTGTGGTGTTGGAGATTACTGACAAGCTTTGATTTAAGTATAAACTCTCTCAGAATACTATTTGAAATTTGATAGTGCTACTTTTTTTTATTTTAATCGGGTTGATGTTTAGAAATTCAGCTGAGCGTTGGTACCAGATTTGTTGGAAACAAAAATACTCATCGTCTTATCTAAGTAAGAAGCTGATTTTGTTGATGTTGTCTGGTGGAAGTTAGTTGCTGTTCTGTAGCGGTACAGGGACAGATGTTTACAGTTAGGTCTTATGGAAGTTAGTTGCTGTTCTGTAGCGGTACAGGGACAGATATTTACAGTTAGGTCTTATGGAAGTTAGTTGCTGTTCTGTAGCAGTCAGCGTCTCTGCAAAACTCCTGGAATTGTGTGCTGCATAAGTATTGGATAGTCTTTTAACGGTATGTGTAAGTTAGCGTAGGGATTGCAAATTAGAGGTAGGAAGTAGCTAGCCACAAATTGACCAGGTTCTTAATTCGCTTAGCCTCACATACTATTGAGTATTCACTGATATTGTCCATGTGGACATGCGGTAGTAGTCGTCTAGTTTCTTTTGTGATGGGTTCAAAAGAATCTCGTCCAGATAATCGTGAAGCTAGCAAGATATATTTGGATAATGATGTATGGGGTCGTTCATATAGAAGGTATTGCTCAGTTCGTGCTCCTCACCAGTTGGAATTTTTAACTGAGCCTAAGGATTGTGATTATTGCAGGATAGTGAGAAATATCATAGTTAAAACAATATACGTGTAAAACCTGTCACCTTACCTTTTGCTTTACTAAAGATAGAAACAATTTCAAAGACTGGCATTCACATACATGTGATCACTACCGTGGTTATTCGTAGGTATGTACCTAGCTAGTTATGTTGTGATCACTATACCGTGGTTATTCGTAGGTATGTACCTAGCTAGTTATGTTTTGATGTAACTTAGTTATACTGGACTTGAGTATGATTTTTTACCTATGGGTGGGTGATAGGAAAGCAGGCTATAACCTTTACCTAACATTATGCTATGCATGGAAAAGCTCAATGCACATTTTTGTTCACATTGTTATATTGTGGTACTGGTGAAATAAAAATGCATTGTTACTCTCGCTTTGAATTTTGCACATGCAGACATTTGCAAGCTCAATTTGAATGTTCACACAGTGAAATACTTGCGCATAGACTTCAACAAATGTTAACTTAGTTATCTGCATGCTTGCCATGATTTTGGTGGCAAACCGAGAATGAAAATGGGTATTGTAGTGACATGTATATACTTTGTGGCAAACGTTTGAATTAAGTAAAGCAAACTAGAAAAACGCTATGTAGTGTGAAGTGGTAAAAAGCCAGTTTGGTTGGATGGTGAATGTATTTTATCGTCAATACTGAGTACGGCAAGTTAATTTTAAGAAAGAGTATGGTTAGGATTATTTTCTATTGAGGGGGAGGGGGAGGACTTTCGCTAGGGTACATATATTTCCCTCTATGAAATGCTGTTGAGTGATCAGTCGTAGCTTTACCTTTTAGTTGAAGTTTGTATAAAAGTCTGTTCTGAAACTGCTATATCTATTGATATGGTGATCTATTTTAGTTGAACTAGACTGTTTACCCGGCACAGTAAATGGGCTGGCTATTTTGTGTAAAAGTCAGACATTTTGATTTAACTTGACTTATAAGGCAAATAGACTTGCACCTTTTTGTATTACTTTAGATGGTCAGAGTTTTATCCAGGATTTTGGCTGGAGTAGGGAGACTTTTAGTGTTCAGCCACACTCATGTTTGTAGCCAATTATATGATACACATAAACAATATTCACTTCACACTGATTATTGTGTGGTCCTATGCACTAAATGGTTAACTTCAGGTGGGAGCATTGGGGGAAATTTTTAATCATATTAATGAAAAAAATTCTTACCATTTTTTCTTTTGCTGTTAGCTGGGGGATAGAGATTCAAGAGACTGCCCCTCTCTGTGAAACTGTGATGTTTAGATATTTCCTTTTGCTATGCTTGTGTCTAAGTTGATTGATTTTTATTTTTATTTTTAGAATGGCCAATAAGAAATACAAAGGATTCAGGCGACGACAACTTCAATCTAGGTCAAGCCCATCCACACAGGTCAACGGAAACAGCAAAAGAAAAAAAATGGTCAGATGATCAGATGGTGGGAGCTATTCAGGATGTTATAAATGATGGGCTTTCAACGAATCAAGCAGCTGATAACTACCAGGTTCCTCGTAGTACTCTTAAGGACAGACTTAGTGGAAGAGCGACACATGGCGTCAACCCCGGTCCAAAGCCATACTTGACAAAAGATGAAGAGCAAGGTCTTGCAGATTATCTTATAAGTGCTGCTAACATTGGGTATGGAAAGACTCGTAGAGATGTCCTTTGCTTAGTTGAGATATACCTTAATTCGGCAAAAAGGGTCTCTGAAAGCACTTTCAGTCAGTAGGGACTGGTGGCATAATTTTATGAAGCGTAACTCATCCCTTCGACTTCGCATGGGTGATTCTACGGCTGGAGTAAGGATGGATACCATGAATGAAGAAAAGATGAAAAACTACTTCGAATTGCTGAAGAAAACACTGGTTGACCATGGTTTTGGCAAGCACCCTGAATCTGTTTATAACATGAATGAAACAGGTATGCTTCTTTGTCCTCCTCCACCTAGAATAGTAGCAAAAAAGGGACAGAAAAAGGTTCGCTATCGTACATCAGGCCAGAAGTCACAAGTAACAGTGATTGGATGTGGTAGTGCTACAGGACAAGTCGTACCACCAGGTAATATTTATCACATTATAGCAAATATTAGTGAGCAATGTATCAATTTCTGCTAATATTAGAACTTGTGAACAAAAAAATTGAACCCCTGATATGAAGCTTGTACCTTAACCTGAAATGCTAAAATATATACCTGTCTAATACTCCATAACAAATTGTCAATATATTTCCAAATTTGGGTATGGTTTCAAGGATAAGGTCAATTCTAATTCCTGTTGCTACTGCGATATTACCTTTTTTTATCATGCTATATTTTGTGTCACTTTTTTTCAGGCTGCCATAGCATTAGCTCATGGGTAGTTGGCTTTACCTTATGTATTGTACGCTAAATTTATATTTAAAAAAAAAGAAGAAAAAAACCTGACATTTTAACTCTCTAAATGAAAGCCTGTCTGTGGTAAGGGTTTTATTATTTGGTACCAGTTAAGGACAACTAAAGTTTGTACACAGTGTACTTGTTGAATATTATGGTACTCATAACTAAATGTTTTGACCTAGTCTACTGGAGAAGTGGATTTGATCAGTATGCTGTTAAATTGATTATATTTTTTTCCTTAGGTGATGGACCACTTACTACCAGTGTGTCTATCGAATGTGATGCAAATGACCATAGTAATGATCAAAGGAGCATTACAGGACATTGTGAAGAAGATTTAGTTGCTGATCAGTCAGCTGGTACCTCAACAACATTCACCCTTGAAGAGGAACTTCTCTTTGCTCAATGTTTGGAAGAAGGATATGACTTGGTAGATCCTAAGTACACAGAATGGCTCAAATACAATGTTCCAGAACACCACAATTCCCTGGCTGTTACAACACTCACTGAATTGCCCACTCAAATCGCAGTCACCACACATTCAGGATCCACTTCTCGTGTCACAGCAGATATCTTAGCAGGTACCACACCCCTGGGATCAAGTTCGCACGTCACAACAGATGTCTTAGCAGGTACCACACCCCTGGGATCAAGTGCACACATCACAACAGATGTCACACATCACAACAGATGTCTTAGCAGGTACCACACCCCTGGGGTCAAGTTCGCACGTCACAACAGATGTCTTAGCAGGTACCACACCCCTGGGATCAAGTTCGCACGTCACAACAGATGTCTTAGCAGGTACCACACCCCTGGAATCCCTTTATCACATCACAGTCCCTATGGCCTCTGGATCCACTGCTCAGGTTTCAGGTAAGAATTAATGGTGTTTTGCAGTAACATATTTTTTCATTAAGTGATAAGAACTCTCCATAAATTTTTTATGAAGACCAAAATTTTGTTCAGAAAACTTTTTTTTTTTGGTAGCATGAAGTCTGTACATGTAATTTTTTAATGATTTTTTGGCAGATTGCATTTTTTGTTAATCCCAGATAATTCGAGAGAAAGATATAAGTAGCTATAGTAGCTTAGGCAGAGCTATGATTTTTCATTTGCATACAATGTTACCTATGTTATCATGTGAGACTGTCTACGATAAAATTGAGCTCAATGCAGCACACGTGAATGTTGGGGAATAATAATCAATTGAATCCAATAAGCCTACCAAGGGGAATTTGATTAGGTCATATATTGTGAACAGCTAAGGCAATCAAACTCGATGCTGATAAAATGTGTTAGTTCAAAAACAGTTTATTTTTTTATGGAGGCCGTGTTGTGCCCTATTTTCCTGTAAATGGTTTCATATAGAAAAAGTTTGTCCCAACTGTCCCCAAACTAAGTGCTGTCTAATGAACAATAAAACTTCAAATCTATGGACTGACTATAAACAAAAAAAAACAGCAGGAAACAATATTCACTCATTTGTCTTTGTAGCTGAAATTTCAGAGTTCAAACTTTTCAAGTTACGCCTCCATTTCAGTTTGACTCCTGCCATTCTAGTAAAATATCCTTCAATATTTGTGGTAGTAATAATTTATTTATTTATTTATTTATTTATTTATTTTTTATTATTTTTTTTTGGGGGGGGGGGGGAGGGATTTCACTTTACATGCCTAATTTGTATTTGTGATGTTACATACCTGTATTGTTTAACTTTGTAGGTACCATCACCTCCAGTCAGAGTCACTGCACAACATGGATTATTGATTCCTGGTGCAGTCACCACATGTGCTGGAGTTGCGGTTACCATGCTGGTTCCATGGTCTCCTTCAGTTGCAAATTTGAGTACTGTATCACTCACCAAAGTTGCACCTCCTGTTGCTTCCTCAAATTTACGTCCACCATTCACCAATCTATTGAATTTACCTGTGGTAAGGGATGTTACTACGATATCATCAAAGACGGGTTCAGCACGTGTTCTCACTAGCGATGAGTGTTGGTCACTTTATAAAGTGAAGGAAGAGAAAAAGAAGTGTGAAGCTGAGGAGAAGGAAGGAAAAGAGAAAACAGGAAAGAGAAAGGAAAAAAAAAGAAATACAACAAAGAAGAAAGGCTGAGGAAAGAATTCGACGAACTGAGGAGAAGGAAAAGAAGCGAAAGCAGGCAGAGGAGGAGAAAGCTAAGAAAAGTTTACAACACAAAGCTGTGACAGGCAAGAAACGCTCTCGAGAAGTCACGACTGAAACTTCAACAAATGAAGGACATTTGAATTTAGTTGAAGGTGGGAGCAAGATTACAAGTAGACGTACTCTGCACAAGTGATCAAAAGTTGCAATGGACAGTAGCATATTCACAGATTTATGTTGTGTCTGCTTCAGTTCTTTTGAAGAGGACGAAGGAACGGGAAGAGAATGGCTTAAGTGCATCTGTTCAAGGTGGATTCATGAAGACTGTGTCATACCAAACCAATGGTGAAAATAAACTTTGTCCCATATGTTGAACTCTGAACTTTGATTTGTAGCATTTGATCTTTTCATTTTTTTGTAAGTCATGATTTTTTTTTTCTTGTTGGCATTCCAATGAAAATGAAGTAAACTCCAATGGTAGTAGTAGTTTTGAAATGTGAGTGAGTTGGGGTTGAATGTTTGTTCCCCGGCCTATAACCGATGCATTGGACACTACGACGGCCAATATTTGGTGGTCCTGGGCTATAATAGAGGCCTGACTGCTTCTGCACTGCCTCTGCACAGCGACCTGCAAATTGTGTTTTAAAAATATTATGAGTATTGCAAGGCGATAGAATATGAAATAATCTCATGTTTGGTAGAAACAATAAAATTTTTAATCGTTCAGCTAATGAGTTATGGTTCGTGGGGCAAACTTGGTCCGATAAATGAGGTCTTACGCTATGTAATTTTCAATGTTCTTTCACAATAAAATGATTAATAAAGTCATTTCCTTTTTGTTTATTGAATTATGTAATTTTCAATGTTCTTTCAATAATAAAGAATTTCAACTTCTGAATAGAGCTTGAGCTTTGACTTAAGCCTTTAAAGAAAGACTTGAGCTAGTTGGGCGGAGCCCGACCTCTGCTGAAGGGAGAGGTCGGGTAACAAGCCTATACCCGGATTTGTTCCTGCTGAGTCAGCTAATCATGACGTCATGAACCGATTATGTGGGATTTACGATTTGTGGCCATTCTTTTCACCCACGCACATTTCTTGCTCCTTGTGTGTACGTATATTTCTGCGTAGGCGTATTCCTGTCCGCCCACCCATTCCCTTAGCATTTAACCACACTGCAATCTGATTGGACTGCAACGTACGTTGCAGCAGGGAACAAACCAGGGTATAGGCTTGTTACCCGACCTCTCCCTTCAGCAGAGGTCGGGCTCCGCCCAACTAGACTTGAGCTTGGACTTAAGCCTTTAAATAAAGACTTGAGCTTGGACTTAAGTCTGATTTGAAACTTAAGCTCTAAAAATCTATAAAGACTTGAGCTTGGACTTAAGTTCTTAATTACTTACTACCATTATGTTTTGTTGTTGTTTATTGTTGCTGTTTGTAGATCACTGCTGACATGAGTGATGAACAGTTCTTATCATCCTGGCAGTATAAAGTACAGGGGTGTAACTGAACACTTCCTCTAGGTGAAATGGAAACACCCCATGAGGAGTAGTACAGCCAGTGTTAACTGGATACCTCAAAATGGGATTCCCATGCACCCATTTTTAACAGTGTATAGATTATGTTTTTTTTTTGAAATATTTATTTAATGTTTTTATGTAAATTATGTACTAATCATGAATACAAAGTTTTATAAGAAAGGGCAATGATTGAAATAATACTACTTGTGTACAAAGCCACACCCAAAATGTAAACCATGATAGCCACTCAATAAAAGCACCAGGTTATAATATCACAGAACATTCAGACTGAGGTCAAATTTCAGTCATGAATGATAATATGATCTATAGGCTTGTGTTAGTAGCTCTTCTCCTTCAATGGAGTATCAGTCTAGCTACCAGTGACACCTTCCACATAGTGACCTCACCTGCTGCTCCATGTCCTGGAGAGTTCATTGGAGAACCTTGTCTCACTCTACAACAATATGTATCTAACCCAAGCATCAGTCATGGCAACATAACTGTGTTGTTTGAGACTGGAACTCACTCCGTGAGTCATGCCTTCTCTGCTACTAATGCTCACAGTTATACTCTTTCAGGTTACAATGTATCAATAGAGTGTATTTCAAATACGATGTCATTTACACTCACTTCTATTCAGCACCTCAACATAACAGGATTGAAATTTTCTAACTGTGGCTCATTTACAGTTTCCTCTAATTATACTTCATTTACTGAACTACAATTTTCTAACTGTGGCTCATTTTCTTTTAACTCTATTTCATACATGTTCTTTACCAGAGTTAATTATTCTAATTGTGGATCTTTGTCTATTTCAGTAAGTACTGCAATAGAATGGTCATATGTAATCTTTATGGCCAATGATAATGTTCAGTTTTCCAATTTAGAGTATTTGCATTTGATGAATTGCACTTTCAATTCGAATAGAAGATGTCCTCTTCTCAGACTATCAAATGTCAGGAATGGCAGTATTACATACAGTTCATTCAGAAACAATCAATACAATTCACCCAGTTCTTGTTATGAAGGAGGAGTATTGTATTTGAGAAATTCCAAACTAAACTTAATTAACAGTGTGCTAGTAGGTAATGTAAGTAGAATCTTGTATGTTGGAGGAGCTGTTTATGCAGTAAGGTCGAGTTTGGTGATTAGAAAATCGTATTTTTTATATCATTATGCTTATGATGGTGGAGCTATCTACACAAGCAACTGTCGAGTATATTCAGAAAACAATTCTTTCATTCAAAACTATGTCACTTTCTATGGAGGTGCCATCTACATGGACAACAGTCATCTTACTTTAGTAAACACAATATTTACTAATAACACAGCAAGTTATAGTGGAGGAGGATTATACTTCATAAATAATAATATCACTATTACTAACAGTAGCTTCATAGGAAACAGAGCAAATTATATTGGAGGAGGACTGTGTGTTGACAATGCTAACACTATCATTACCAATAATAGTGATTATGTAGGTAACAATGCAGGCACTGGAAGTGGAGGAGGAATGTATATTGGCAATTCTAACACTATTATTACTACTAATAATTATTATGTAGGTAACAATGCAGGATCTGAAGGAGGAGGAGTTTATTTTAATAGTAATAACAAGATTTATACTCACAATAATGATTTTGTTAACAATACAGCCAACTCAGGTGGGGCTATTTCAAGCAGATCACCTTTGTCATTATACAATACATATTTTACTGATAATGTGGCAACAAGATATGGAGGAAGTATTTATATGAATTCAGTTTCTAATATTTCTATTATGGTAACTGACTGTACATTTATTAATAATACAGCCCTAACAGAAGGTGGAGGAGCTGTATATTCTAACAGTCGCTATTCTAATGTCTCTCTAGTATCCTCAAGATTCAGCTATAACTCCGCCTCCTACTGCAGTGTGTTAGACGTAGACGAATACTATCACTTCAGTGTTAACTTAACAGACAGTGTATTCACACACAACACTGCTACAGGACAACTCATAGGAGGGGGCGTGGCATGCATCAGGAATGCCTCTATTGATATCATCAGAAGTACATTCAAACACAACTATGCCGACCTTCACGGAGGAGTGTTCTACATCGATGAGAGTGTGACTTCAGTAGAGGGAAGTTTATTTGTGAACAACTCTGCAGCTGTAGATGGAGGTGTATTTTACACTTACGTTCATGCCTCTAGCTACAACATCAGAGGAAGCCAGTTTACTAACAACTCAGCAGGCGATGATGGCGGTGTGTTATTTCTAGGACGAGTGAACAGTCAAGTAAGCATTGATGAGTCTATATTGAGTTGGAACAATGCAGGAAACAGAGGAGGAGTTGTAGCTATAATAGCCAGCTCTATGTTCATGGAAATCAACAGAACTAACATCTTTAACAACACGGCTTCCTTTGGAGGCATGATCAGCGCCTGTAATAGTGAGGTGACAGTGTTAGAAGAAGAGTTGTTTGTGAGTGAGGATCCTGTGTATTCATTCTGTACACTGTATGATGGAGATGTCACATACTTCAATATCACATCTCCAAGAGATCTGGACAATACAATACCCACCTCAATACCAACACCTAATGTGTCAATAACGAGTACACAAGCATTTCAATCGAGTGGTACTATAAATAGTAACATGGTTTCCACTGCACATTTGTCAATAGCAAGTTTGCAGGTATCTTCGAATGATGCTATAAATAGTAACATTATGTCAACCACACCACAATTTTCCAGCATATGTTATAAATCTTTGACCTCAGTAAATGTCATCAAAACAAAACTTGTAGAAAATTCAATTATTAATTCGATGTTTACTTCAATGAGTAAGACAAATCAAATACAAGCTACTGCACATGATCAACTTTCTAGCAGTTTGTACACTGTAAACCAAAAAGTGTGTAGTTCACACCAAATTAAGCGTGAATCACTTGTAACAATAGTCACACCAAAATATGGCGTGATGCGCACACTTCATCGTTTGGGTGTGAAGTGCACACCAAATTTAGTGTGAATTCTCACCACAATCACTATGAACTCATACTTACATTAATGCTGAATTATTCTAAGTTACATTGATTCTAGTAACACATATCAACTTTTTTTTTCCAAAAAGAGATTGGTGTAATCCCAGATCTCATTAATCAGACGACTAAAATCTTAGTCAACTCTCTTACCTAGCACACAAGTGTACAAAACATTTATAAGGTAGATTACAGTAATAATAGCATTGGGTTTTGCCTGCATATGAATATAATTAATGTTCGGTAAAGGGTCCCTGCTATTCCATTGAGTGTGAATTTCATACTAAGTGTGTGCATTCACACTAGGAAGAAAGTTTGAAGGACACACTATGCATAGGTGGTGGGCATTCACACCACCAGTTTGGTGTGAATTTGGTGGGTTTTCACGCTATAATTTTTACAGTGTACTCTTCTGTAATTACTACTTCAAAGTATATGCAAGAGTTGATAAGTACAAGTACACAAATATCAAGATCATCTACTTTCAATCTAAACATGGACACTTCCATTGATGTAATTATTACACCATCATCAACTAGTGGAGGTAGCCAAGTATTTAGCAGTTCCCAGAATTTAGTTTTTATTACATCCGTTACGTTACAAGATGATTTTACAAGTGGAGTTCTAATGTCAAATTCAGAGTTAAAATCACACACATATTCTCTAGAACAGTTAACTTCTGTAGTACCAGCTACAACATGGAGTCCAGTGGAAGAAGAGACAGCAACATCAGATTCAGATAAAGTTACTCCCACTATATTCAAGCAACCAATAATTAATAATAACTATTATAGTAATAACAATTCCTTACATGGGATCATCAACACTGTACTGTTTTGCTTTTTATTTGTAATAGTAATACTTGTTTTGGTAATAGGTTTTTTCATGTACAAGTATAAGTTTCAGGGAAAATATCACACTTCATCAAAACAAAGTAAGAAGGAGACAAAGGAGACCAAGTTAATTTTTGATGCTCAAAGTTACAGTAAAAAGGACGATTATAAAGATTTGCAAGAAAAGGAAGAAATATTTTAGTGAACGCCAACTCATTAATAATGATAGTTATATATACTAACCCTTTACTTTTTTTAAGAAAATTGTTGTAGCCATAGCTGATTAGATCAGTTACATATTATTAATGCATTTTGTTTGTGTTTATTTTTATAAATCGAGAACATACATTTGAAATATTTTTATGTGATAGTTTCTTACGCATATTTTAATCATGTCTCATCCAAAATGAACAAAGTCATATTGATACAAACTCTAATGTGTACACACTTAAATTCACCAACACAAACACTGATATTTACTGTGGGCCACTTCCATGTAGTAGTGAAGGACATATCCCATAGAGTGCAGTTTAGCATTAACTCAGGCATATTTGTGTTGTGGTTGTGTAGGTCGTTATGTGAACTAAGTATTCATTAACTGATGTTTATTGTTTATCATACCAGTACTGTAAGTTATGTTCATCCCATGTATGTGTCAATACAAGGATCTGTGTCACTCATAATCGTTTGGAGTTCTTGTATCATGTCAGTCTTTAATAGACTTTTAAATTAAGATACTTGTGTAGAGCGGCTACACAGAGTTATACGTGGTGGCAACATCAAAACTACCTAAGTTTGTCCCTATTCCCCTTTCCTGCTCAGCTAGAATTGTGGACCCCCATTCACACATTAATACCTGCATCACTACAGTTGCTCACTAAAATTCATAATTTCCGTGTTAACTAGATGATAATTATAGTCTGCTGGTTATTTATTCTTGGGTTTAAATTTAGTAACTGTATTGTACTTTTATATCATTAACTTTAGAAATATTGTAGGGGCCCACTTCAAACATTGGCTACGGATCGGCGGGTTCAAAGTATTCCCCGTACCTTCGGTATTCACTTACTGAGGCGCGGCTGAAGTCGTGAGTGTCCGAGGCCGATGGCTTTCGCTTTCAGCCTCGGATTCACGCAGCAGTAAAGTACGCACACAACCAGAGGGGCAACCCAAGTCTCAGCATAGGTGAACAACCTTTTATCATTAAAGATAGAAGACAATATATAGAACAGAACAAAGTGCGGGATGGTGTGGTTACTGGAAGGGTATGAATATAATTATCTAGGCTAATGTTATGAAATGGTAAAGGGATAACATGCGGGAAATGGAAATGAATGGAATGGGTAAGTTTGTATATGGATAATAATGTTAACTGTTCCAAGAGCTGTCTGGGAATCCCAGACAATACCAGTACTGTAAGTTATGTTCATCCCATGTATGTGTCAATACAAGGATCTGTGTCACTCATAATCGTTTGGAGTTCTTGTATCATGTCAGTCTTTAATAGACTTTTAAATTAAGATACTTGTGTAGAGCGGCTACACAGAGTTATACGTGGTGGCAACATCAAAACTACCTAAGTTTGTCCCTATTCCCCTTTCCTGCTCAGCTAGAATTGTGGACCCCCATTCACACATTAATACCTGCATCACTACAGTTGCTCACTAAAATTCATAATTTCCGTGTTAACTAGATGATAATTATAGTCTGCTGGTTATTTATTCTTGGGTTTAAATTTAGTAACTGTATTGTACTTTTATATCATTAACTTTAGAAATATCATTGTTGTTAATTTCATCTGCAAAGCTCTGCAAGACTTATGGTAATCTATCATTGTTATTGATCAGGTCACAGCTTTTAATCTCAGTGGCAGAATTTTTCAACTCCTGAGGCTTCAGATGCCTTCAATAGCATGTTGTTGGCATTCAATGGTCATTCTTATACCATATCACACAATCCACTCAAAACATAGATACATCAGTAAAAATACAAAATTAGTCAAATAGAACAGTTATAACCAATGAAGAGAAATCCCAATGAGTAGCATGCAGCTGGCATCCAATGGTCACTCTTAGATTAGAGCACACCATCAACTCCAAACATATAGATACATCAGTAGAAATACAAGATGAATCGAAAAATCACAAATACAAAAATGACACACTCTAATGAATCTGTCATATTATAAGTTATCTAATTACAAATTGATATGATTGAGTTGCAACATGTGGTTGTCAAATGTATGTGTAATCTGCTAAGTGAGGAATGAAACGAAAATAAAATGTAGCCAATCCCGAGAAACAGTGCAGTTGTTGATGCATCTTCAGTTGAACATACTCTCTGAAATGTCAAACTGCAGCATCTGTTATACCCAAGCAAATAATTCAAACCACAAGCCTTAAAAACACAAATTGTGTTGAACCCAGTATTATAATGTTCCAGAACAACTACTTCACTGGTATGTCAATGGACAGCCTGTAGTCTCCTCAAGTACTATTTTTCATGTAAACCAGAATGGACTCAACACCTACATGTCATTCAAAAATAATGTTAATCAAACCTATGAAACCTTTATGCTAAAAGTTAACGGTACCAAGTGGAAAGACAACATTCTATTTCCTTTTCTTTTAATATAATTTTCGGTTTCGTTTTATCTGAGTTTTTTTCCTCGTAGTTTTTTCTTTTTTTCCTTTTTTCTTCTACTTTTTCTCTACTTAATTTTCTTCTTTATCCTCTTATTCTTTTTATGCTACTCTTTATTGTTTATCTCAATGTTGTTGTTCTTCTTTCATTCTCTTCATTCTTCTTTTGTCTTCATTTTCCCTCTACTTTGATTTACGTGTGTATTTCAGTTTCTTCTATTTTGTATTTTTTTATTTCATATTTTCCTTTTCTTTGTCTTCTTTTGCTTTCTCTTCTTTACCCTCTTAATTTTGTCCTTTTTCGTCTTTTTCTCTATTTGCTCTTGTTATTCTTTTTATTTATTTTTGAATTTCTTTTCTTTTTTTTCCATTTTTTCTCTATGCAGTGAGTATTATTAAAATATTCTTTAGATTTAATAATATGAATGTGATATAACTGTTACTGAAATATCAAATTATTATTATGCATTTCTACATATCTATACAATGTATAGTTGTATCTTATCATTGTGCAGATGTACCTTTGCAATGAGAACAGTTAGTTCAGAGCGACAGATAAACTTTCTTTGATGACCTATCTCAAATTGCATTTTTTTGCAATTTATTTCATGAGGTAATCAAGACCCATGTTCTAAAATACACCAGGTCACATCTTCTGTGGACATGGTGACACCTTTGACAGCAAGCACCAAAGTCCTCTTTAGGGGGTCAACTGGTACTAAAATTGCACCAGGTCACACCATGTGCGGACATGCTGACACCTTTGTCAGCAAGCACCAAATAGGTCACAAATGAATTACTGTAGGATCACTAGTTAGGAAGCAATTATGCAAGTTTATAATAATATCAATAGCAGATGGTCTGAAAAAGTGATGCCTAGAATTAATGGTGTTTATAATATAACAGATGCAAATACAGTGAACCACCAAATTTGTAGCAGTAAGTATAGGACAGGAAAATGGGTTCCAATTGTGTTTCCGTTAACCGTTGACTTCAAGTAAAGGACAATTTTGAAAACTTGATATTTCAATGATAATTCCCAAAGTTTCAATGTGCCAAGTGGCTCAATAGTTGTATAAGATAATAGTACATACTATTATGACCTTTTCCTGTATTTCAAGATTATATCTGACACAAACATAATATACTTGGAGTGTTTCTGAATAATCATTAGTAGTAATAAATTAGGAAATGAAAGGTGTTCTTTATCTGGCTTATATTAGAGGGTTGTCATGTCACCCTAAGTATGGCTTTAAATCTCAATATACATCATGTGTGAGTTCAACAACTTAATAGTATGCAACTAACCAGTATTTCACCAGACATACAACAATTCTCTATGCAGTGAGTATTACTGAACAAATCTAAACATATCATGCTCTTGAAATTTAATTATTTTAATATGAATGTGATTATAACTATTATGGTCAGGCTCCCCCCGCTCCTAAATTTAGTTTCCCTCTTGTCTAAGTTTCCATCTAATAATTTGTGTCATAGTCATGATGTCACCATTTTCATGTGGCAAAAATATTTTTGTGACTCTACAAAATTCCCCCCCTAGCAAAAAACCCTGTATGAATCCCTGTCATATTACAGTAAGTTAGACTTCAAGTGTCAATACTCATCAGTAAATTGCAATTTTGAAACGTTGATGTTAAAAATTCCATCTTAACTTGTGTTTTTTCAATCGTAATTAATTATCTAGCTATAGCTACAGTAGATATCTATTGATATCACCCTCCTTAAACTTTTTTTGTATTTCAAGATAATTAGAAGATCCAGCTTTCTTTTGAAGAATTGCTTCATAACCTGTGCTAATATGGGATATTTTGCTATCCATAGTCTTACTTGCACAGAACATTTTTAATTGAAATATGTCCATTATCACTCTTTACTCCTGCTTTGTACTGCATTTTATAACTTTGTAGTGTACTGGCAGTGTCAACACCCAATTTGAATACGTGCTGATGCCATAGTGAGACTGCAGGTGTTTTTAATCTATAGAAGTGTGCTATGTTGGGATCACTGATTGATTGCTTATAGCTAAATTAAGGATTACTTTAGTGCATAAAGTATGGCTGTGTTGAAACCTGTTTGTTTTTAATGGTTATTGGCACAGATTCTCGTAACATACTGATGAATAAGATGTTAACCATAAACTGTTGAAGTTTTTAGAATGCATTCAATGGTTGTTTTTATTGAAAGTCCATTAAGTAAAAATAACTAATAAACCTATAAACATGTTGTCACTAGTTTGACAGATATCTACAAGTAGACTTTCCAGTATGTTGTTAATTATTATCTTCATGAAAATCTCCTTGGCCCAGATTCAAGAATACCCAGTATATTCCAGTACTAGTGTGTGTTTTATGAACAAATCTTGCTATGATCTCGAATTCTACACCGAAAAGTAAGATCAATTCTTTATGTAGATCCAGCACCATTATAAATATCAAGAACTGGCTTTACAAATGAGGGGGGAACTGTTATGGACTCTTCAATCCATACAAAATAAATATTGTGATGCATATACTTTACCTCACTACTATGTAATTCACACTCTTATTTCTTTCTTTCTAATCCTATCCATACACTGAGCTCTATGTTCTCAGTTGTGTACATCTTGCTTAATTCAGTACATGTAAACTCTTTACCTCATGCATGCGTGAATGGACAGTGAACAGACTATATCATTGCCAACCACTCCCCTCTCAGTTCTGATTTCCCACGTGTTCAATAAGTTCAACAAGACTAAAGAGTGTGTGGGATTTCCCTGGTGGCAGCAACTTTGGAGGAAGGTGGCCAAAGCTGAGATTCCTGCGCTGCTCTACTCCCGTTCTGCTTACCCGAGGGTCGAGGCTGCAGAACAAGTATCCCAGTGTCCCTATTCATAGCATTGTTGCCCTATTTCGCTATATACCATGATTTCATGATACATCTACGTTTCCATGATGACATGTGATCCAACCACTTTGGCTTTCTTCCTGTCAATCACATAACTACTATGAACAGCTTGCCCTGCAACTGCGGTGGTGTAATAATTGCAGTCAAGAGGCTAGAGATATTTGGTGTTCTTTCACTCTATGGCCCAGTGTCCTCCCAGACTGCCCTACATAGACTTTGTTTCATGTCCAACTGTTTCATGTCCCATTGCTCTATTGTGGTTGATGGGGCCTTACCATACATCATTATTCAATTGTCAAATAATTTTAAAATCCATGTAATTTAACATAATACTTAATATAACTTAATGTTTTGGACAGTTCAGACTCCATTTGTGGTAAAGAGGAGCTTATTTATTATTATTATTACAATATCAATTATGTCATACTAAAATGTTCTATTTTACAGTCATACAATAGTAGATGCTAGGAGAAATTTACTATCATCTCTTTGCAATAAATGAGGGTAAGATGTTTTGATATTATTTCACAAATAGAATTATGTGGCTTGTAATTTATGCTGAATAGCAATCCAAGCTGTGTTATAATAAGCATCTCTAGATATTTGTATGCAAATGCTGTTCATTTTTAATTAGGTACATTATTATGACAACTAATTATATTCACAATGACTCCTTCCAAGCTATCAATAGTGAGTTGGAACTGAGTAGCACAAATTCATCAAAATCATCTTAGATTATTTCTCTCAGTATCTAGCTCACTATGTAGTATTGACCTTTGTGGTTACTTTAAAATGTTGTCATATCACAGTAATTCAGGCTTTGAATCTCAATTGACACCTAGTAAACGACAATTTTGAAAACTTTATAATTATTTCAATGATAATTCCCAATGTGCCATGTTAAGCGGTTCAATAGTTGTATAAGATAATAATGCAAACTATTAGCTATCACATTTTCTTGTATTATCGATATAATTGTACTCAAACATAATATATTTGGAATGTTTTTGAATAATTATAAAGTTGTAATAGATTTAAGAAGTAAATATAACTCACTGTGTGTTCCCTATCTGGCTTACTTTGAGGGTATTTCATCAGACATACAATTCTCTATGCAGTGAGTATTATTGATAAAATCTAATGATATCATGTTCTTGATATGTAATTATTTTAATATAATCAAATATTATAATTATAATTGTTCCTGAAATGTGAAACATCACAATATTATTATATGTTTAGCGTACTTCTTCGAATGACCAAGAATAATAGATCTTAGAAATAATTGATTTAGCTACTCTTTATGTAGAATTGATATAAACTTCTAATGTACTATAAAAAATTTAACATTTCAAGATAATTAGAAGATTCAGCTTACTTTTGAATAATTGCTTCAAAATCTGTGCTAATATGAGATATTTTAATATCCATAGTCTTACTTGTGCAGAAGCTATTTTTTAATTTAAATATGACTAGTTATCACTCTCTAATCCTGGTTTGTACTAGTTTTATAACTTTTTAGTGTGCTGGCAGTTTCAAAACACACATTTTGAAGACGTGATGATGCCATAGTGGGATTGTTGGTGTTTTCTAGCACGATTTATAGAAGTGTGCAATATTGAGATCACTGATCATTTGCTTATAGCTTAAGGATTACTTTAGTGCAAAATTATGGCTGTGTTGACACCTGTTTGTTATTAATGGCTATTGCCACAGACTCTCAAGATGAATAAGATGTTACCATAAACTGTCGAAGTTTTTAGAATAATGCATTCTATAGTGTTTTTATTGAAAGTTCATTAAGTAAAAATAACTACAAAACCTATATAGACATGTTGTTACTGGTTTGATAGATGTCTACAAGTATAATTTTCAGCATGTTGTTAATATTTATCCTCATGAAAGTATCCTTGGCACAGATTCAAGAATACACAGTATATTCCAGTACTAGTGTGTGTAAATCTTGCTATGATCTTGGATTCTACACTGAAAAGCAAGATCAATTCTTTATTTCTGATTCTGTTTTTCTCTTTCAAAATGGAGAGCATTATCTTGATACTCCCTTGTATTTAGTGAATGCTTCTAATGTTATATTAAATGGGTCTGATTCAACCAGTATTACTATTGGCTGTCAGGCTAGCATCATTATTACTAACTCTTCTGATATCATCGTATCAAATTTCAGCATTACTCGAGATTATCCAGGATGTCCTCATGCTCAATCAGCTTTAGTTGTGAATATTTCACATCTTGTACTTCTATTGGATGTAGTATTTAATGGCAGAAATCAGTCTCAAGCTGTCCTAATTAAACATAGTTCAGTTTCCCTTAGTGACTGTAGTTTCTATAATTGGAGCAGTGAGTATGGAGGTGCTGCAAACATACAGTCTAGTAATGTCACGCTGTGCGGCAATGTGGTGTTTCAGAACAATATTGGTCATTGTGGAGGAGCGATGTACGTTAATGAAAGTTGTATAACTTTTAACAATGACACATGGAAGGAATTCAGACATCATTGGGACAGCTTTATTAATGTACTGTTATCAGAGCGATGTTTACATGGGACCACTGATTTTAGTAACAATTTAGCAATAAAGTTTGGAGGTGCTCTTGCTATCACCAAGTCTCTTTTGCAGGTGTTTAAAAAAGTGTCATTTGTGCATAATTTAGCTAGATATATTGGAGGTGCATTATATTCTAGCAACTCTACTGTCTCACTGTGTGGTAATGTGATATTGTCATACAATAAAGCAAATAATGCAGGTGGAGCTATTGATATGAACAATTCTACCCTCTTGGCATATGCTAAAGTTATAATCCGTAATAATTTGGCTACTTTTGGAGGGGGAATATCGGCTTATTTCAATTCTTTAATTGTATGCAAGGGATATTTTAGATTTTAAAAAAATGTTGCTAATGATTCAGGTGGTGCACTATTTTTGGATTACTGCAGCTACATAAATATGACGTCTCCACTTAGCTTACTATTTAAAAGAAACAAAGCTAAGAATTATGGAGGGTCAGTTTATCGATACTCTCATGATTATTCTACCGATCAGTGTTTCTTTAGGATTGTGGAGAGCAGTGCTGTTGAAAACATAACTATAAGGTTTTTAAATTCTAATGCAACATTTGGAAGTGACATATTTAATAACAATTTAGATGAATGTCAAGTTGTAATTAATAATCAAAGTTCAATTTCTGGATATGAATATCTTCTCATAAAAAATGAAATTTTATCTTATGCTTCTCCTCCACGGCAATTATGTTTATTAAAAAATGGATCGTATAATTGCTCAGTTACATCTGAAATATTTTCTAGTCCACCGGGAAAATCACTCAATATTTCTGCCGTAGTTGTAGGAGCTCTTCAAATTTCAGTACCCACAGATACAATTTTGCATAAATTGATAGGAAATCGTCCTGTATCAATAGTTAGGAAATATGATAAAGAATCAACTTACCAACAAAATACCAGTTTTCAATTTTCGTTTTATACACAGTATACTGATATATCATTCCCATTTGAAATTTACCCAATTGAAAAAAGAGACAAAGACAAATCTTTGTTAATAGATGTGTTTATAGAGAATTGTCCACCAGGTTTTCAGCTTATTGCAGAACAATGCACGTGTGAAGAAAATATTAACACTTTCAAAGATGCAGAATGTAATATTGACAGCGGACTTATTACATTTCCAAAAGGTCATTGGATTAAAATTATAAAGAACAATTCAGTATACAAGGGATTTAGGTACAGTACCAATTGCCCAGCTAAATTTTGTGTCAGTCATAAGACAATATGGCTGAACTTTTCTTCCTTAAACCTTGATCAGCCTCAATGTCAGCCTAATCGTGCTGGAGTTTTATGTGCAGCTTGTAAGGAAAGCTATAGTTTGACTTTAGGTGACCTGGACTGTGCCCTTTGTGAAGACAAGTACATTAGTCTGCTCCTAGTCTTCATGGCTGCTGGTATCGTGCTGGTGGCTCTATTACTCATTCTACAAGTCAATGTATCTACTGGAACTATCAATGGACTCATTCTCTATGCTAACTTGGTTAATATTCATAGAGAGAGGATTTTTCCTCCCAATACAAAAAGTTCCCCTCTGCTGTGGTTTATATCCTGGATAAATTTAGACTTCGGGTTTTCTTCATGCTTTTACAATGGTCTAAATAACTACTGGTATACGTGGCTACAGTTTGTTTTCCCTTTGTATCTATGGCTATTGACTTTACTAGTCATTATATGCAGCAGATATTTTAAAATGTTTAGAGCATTATTAGGCTCTAATCCTGTAGCTATGCTAGCTACAATAATTCTACTTTCATACACAAAATTACTTCAAGTATCTTTACAAATACTGGATTACAGAGTAATCCATTACTCTTTCAACAACTCTACTACCTATGTGTGGAAACTGGACCCCACTCAATTATACAGGGGACCAGGTTTTCTTTTTATGGCAACCTTTGCTCTATCACTATTAGTACTTTTTTTAGCTCCTTACAATTTACTAATACTATCAGGATATAAGCTTCAAGCTTACTCTAATAGAAAAGGGTTGCAATGGTTGAATAAGTTGAAACCTTTCTTGGATGCTTACTATGCTCCATTCACTCGCAATGGTAGATTTTGGCCTGGACTTCTACTCTTTCTAAGAGCCTGTGTTCTTACTAGCAATATTGCAAGTTTAGAAAGTAGAAAGGATGTTACACTGATTATTACTGCTATTCTGTTCACCCTGGCTATTTCTCTTTTTTTTTATACCTGCTCCATTTATGAGAACAAATACATCAATATTCTGGAAATTTCCTACATCATTAATAGTATAATACTGATTATTGGAACATACTGCATCACTACAGATGGCGAAATTCAGCTGACACTTGTTTATGTATCAATTTCAATAGCCTTGTTGGAATTTGTGAGTGTCTTAATATATCACATTCTCATTCGAATATTCAAATTTCAAGCAGTTAAACAATTGAAATGGATTCATGTCAAACAAGTTAGAGAAATATTTAAGACTAAGTTTTTTAAAGTGAAAGATATAGAATTGAACGAAGCTGCAAATACAAGTACAACTACATTTAGCCTACGAGAGTCGTTGCTAGAGAGTTTGTAACTTTTGTTTTTTACTTTATATTTTAACTTTAACTTATACAAAATATATTGTGTAGTTAATAGTGTATTTTTGCTGAAGAATTCATCATACATAATGTACTAAATAATTTGTTTAATCAATAATTATAATATTACCTGTGATATAAGTTTTGCTAATTATCTAGGTAGTAGTGGCAACCTTTCAAAAGTTTTGACTATTTCACTACCTTCCATCAGAAGAAGCTGAATCACTGTTTTAATCCTACAACCACATTAAATAAACATTGTCCTGGAAAGAAAGACATTTTATTAATGCTGGCAACCACCCTGGATAATTGGTTAAAAAGTATAGCAACATAGATTTGTAGTACTGCTTTAGTGTCAAGACATTCTTGTGTCTGTATGGTAGCTATGTAGCCCTACCATATGGTCCAGAGTGAATGAGCACTTCGTGTACTAGTGCTTTGCAAGAGAAATATTAATGTTTTTGGAGACTAGCTCTGTTGTAAAAAGTTAAGAAAGGGTATGTTACTTATAAGTGATGAAGGGTATATTAATCGTTTAGATTGTTGTGTAGGTCTGTATACAATTTCTACCGACCACCGATATATGCGAATTTTCACGAGGATGGAATACTGAGCACCACACCCGCAACGGAACATTTGAACTGGACTCTGGAAGTAAAGACCAGCAGTCAATAAATATTATTCTAGCAGTTTTTTAGCTGAAGTATTACGAGCATTTTAGTTGTGCTGAAGCCTTTTTCTAGCATTTTAGGTCAACTTTGAGAATTTCACATAAAGGATAGATAATTGTTTTCTGATTAAGAAGTGCGCACAGCAGAGAAGTAGGCCCTGCTAGATTATGCCAGCATTTTTCTGGAATAATAGACATGAAATTGCATACTGGAATAATTCTAGAATAATATCAGCTTTAAAAAGAATAATATAGAGAAAATGAGAATAATCACTCCTTATAATCCATAATTATGAAAGAAAATGAATAGTGATCTTTTTCCCTGTTATACAACTGAAGAACATAAATGTGGTCATAAGGTAGATCTTTATTATTTCATTAAAGTAGCTTTGTTTATGTTGGCCACTCTTTATTGTACTCCAAAATGGGAAAGGTTTGAAATACTGGTAGCACTATTAGCAAAGTCTCAGAGTCAGCAAAAGATTATGCTAGGCAGTTTCTCTTTCTCAATTAAATCAGCTACACCAAAATTGACAAGAAATTGTAAATCATCCAACCAACCTATGAATTTGAAGGGAAATCCACTGCTAAGTGTATTAATTTCTTTAACTCTCTAATCCACCAAATGCCAGATAAGGTTTCTTATTGAATTCTAGTAAGTGGCAGCAAAGCAAGTTTTCTTCATGAGACATTCAAAGTTTACACTGAAAATTTTGTTAATTATATATTGAATAATGTTAAGTAATTCAGTATAACAGTAAGATAGACAGATACTTTACTTGTTCATTTCCTAACATACCAACTTCATACAGCTAGCTCTACTGCAATTGTCACTTTTAACTTCATTCTAATTGAAAAAAAAATTATAAGAAAATTTATGGAATGACATATTATTATTCTTTTGGATAATACACTATTTTTTTGAATAAAGAAAAAGAATAATTATAAAAATTCCTTGCATAATCCGGCAGCCCCTACAGAGAAGTATGAGGTGCGGGTCCATCAAACCCAGATCAGCGCTACAGTCTAGGGTGGCCGCGCCAGTCTAGCGTGGCCACACCCACTTAGTGGCGTTAGTTGGTCGTAGCATTACTTATCTTTGAAGTGAATAGTGTCACAACAAAAGATGTTCCTTTTGTTGATTATATTATATACTCTTACAGTACATGTGGGATAGGTAAGTGATATTAAAATGGAATACAGTAGTATAATAGTTGATGATTATGTTATTGAACTATTGACTTAGGAAATGATGTCAATAATACTATAAGTATTGGCTGTGTACTAAACAAAACTTTAGCAGATTAATAATTTGTAGCTGGGAATTGTTAGGATGCTGTTGATGAAATAGAAAATTATACGAAAAACATAAGTTGGAAATATATCGTTGGCAAGGGAAGCGAGCCTCCCACAACAATCGAGTACGAATTGAGATTTAGGTATCCATGTATTTGGCCCATGTTCAAGGAGGTCAACGCATGTCGACCTCTGGAGCAAGAATATTTTAGAAGTGCATTAGCGCTGGCACACAAAGTTAAAAAGTCAGGATAGAGACCTCGAAATTATTATGACAGAAAATAACTAAAGAGCTGTGGAAACACAAGAGACCCTCACAGTCTTTATTGTTTATCTCAATGTTGTTCTTCTTTCATTCTTCTTGTCTTCATTTTTCCTCTACTTTGATTTGTGTGAACATCAGTTTCTTCTGTTTTTGTAATTATTTTATTTCATATTTTTATTTTCTTTGTATTCTTTTGCTCCTTCTTTACCCTCTTAGTTTTGTCCATTTTTCTCTTTTTCTTTATTTTGCTCTTGTTATTCTTTTTATTTATTTTTGAACTTCTTTTCTTCTTTTTCTATTTTATTCTCTCCTTCCTCTCATTGTTTTCTCTTTTTTTCTACTTCTTTTTCTTCTTATTCTTTTCATCTGATTCTGTTTTTCCTACTTTTTTACTTTCTTTCATTTTATTTTTCCTCATTTTTCTTTTTTCTTTTCTTGTTCTTCTTTTTACTCTTATTCTTATCTTTGTCCTCTATTTGATATATTATCTTATTTTTTCTCTTCACCTCAGCATTCTTCTTTTCAAATATTGTCCTTCTTATTTTTCATCTGCTTCTTCATTTTTTTTTGCTTTTAAATACCTGTGTATTTTTTTCTACCATTTCCTTTTCCTGTTTGATTTTCTTCATAATCTTTTTTCTTCTCCATATTTCTAACAAGCTAAATTACACAATAGATACTTACTTAATAAAGAAAGGGCCTACTTTACAAAGTGGGAGACTACTTTACACAATAGAGAATTGATTTATATAGTAAGGGCCTTCTTTGGTCAGGTCCTGGTCATGTGTTACTTGAAGTGCTGATCACATGATGGCATACTTTGCTGTAAGCAGCTGTTGTGTTGCTATTTTGCTGTAGCTAGCTCAAAGAGAAAATTTATAAAAAACAACAACTATCCCTGGCCATTCTAGAAACATTATTGACGCATGTAACACAACCATTGGGCATTTTTGCTAGTGCAATATCATCCCAAATTCTCTACTACCACACCAGCAATCCAGATGATTATCAGAGATCTTAAATGAAAGCTGGATAAAACTCTATAGGTTGTTCTAAGTGTATTGCATATTATAGGGTTCACATGCATTCCTAGGGAGATGGTAAAGTGGCGACATCATCAGTGGAAGTTCTATTGTACATACGGTGTAATGCTGAGTCTATTCTACCAGTGTTTTACAACAGTCAGTAGCTAAAAGCTTGTTGCATGTACTAAATGAGGAGGCTCAAACTGCTTCTAATCTTATTCTAATTGACATCATGGTAATTGAAGCAGAAGCTAAGTTTACACTAGTTATTATTGTTTATCTTTATTGCCTGAAAACTTTGAGAACTTACTGAAGGGAATATAATTAGATGTTGAACAGGGGAGCTAAGACTAAAAATTTCTTTCATAGGTCTGGCAATAATGCAAGCTAGATTATAAGTGTTGTTAGCACTATTGCAGATTACACTTGGTTTATAGAAGATGCGCCGCCATTTTGGATCATAGTTTATTATCAATATAGCCATGTGTTTATTTGTAATAATAGTGAAGGGCAACTATTTAAACGAAATACAAGTAATACTGGCATTCCCAACTACACATGAGAGTTTGTACAGTATACAGTGGGCACCACTTGATAGTCTACGCATTTAATAGTATGAGAATGATTGCTGTTGAATTCCTGAAAAGTATAGCACTAAGTATAATACAGAGGCATGAATTACATTCAAAGTTGTGTCTGTTGCAGCTGAACCTATATAGAGGATTTTGAAAAGGGGGTAGTTTGTTCTTCTTTTTGTTCTAGTTTTTTGTTCATCTTTTTCTTCTAATTCATTATCCTTACACTTTCTTTTTCTTCTTTTTCTTCTTCTCATCTTCCTTTACGTATTCATATTGTTGTTCTTTTTACCTTTACTCCTGCTTTATCTTCTTTTCTTTTTTCACTTTTGCCTTCTTCTTTTTCCTCTTCCTCTACTTCTTTTTCTTCTTCTTCTCTTTTTTTCATCGATGTTTTCATTTACTCGTTGTTTTTCTTTTCCCCCCTTTTTTTTTCTGTTTCTTCTTCTTTGACTTCTTCTTCTTCTTCACTTCCTATTCCAATAGTGTGTCCAGTGTTCAGAACTCCAGTACTCAGTTCCAATGTAAGCACAAGTTTCATGGAGTTTTGATTAATAAGTAAAGATACCAAGTATTGCAGAGTTGACACTACTACAGTTGAGATTACTATGCACATGCTGTGATGCAGGATTATAAGTGTGATATCCTTTTACTTAGTGGTCCAGATATAGCAGCTGCACTATTGATCTTGAGCTATTTCTGACATGTGCCAGAACTATTAGATGTCTTGTCTCTACTCTCTTGTTTTCTTCTTTCTTTTTAACAGCTTTATTCTCCTTTTGTGTACATCATTATCTGAGATTGTTTCCTAGCTTTCTTACTATTGTCATTATTTTCAAGAGGAAATTGCTAAGATCTGTGATACTACACCTTATCTTCACCTGTGTTGTCTCTTGAAATACTGGAGTAGCTGCAGTCTCTTATTACATGTGCTATTGACAGTTTGACAGTTAAATTCTACTTTAGATGCTCTAGATTTTTATAAAAATGAAGTGTATCTTTGTATTTTGTGTAGCAGTATAATTACTGAAACTTCCTCTATCTTGGAAACCCCCCATACAACTAGGTAAGAGTGCCTCTCTAACATACAGGCATTGATAATACCTATGTATACTATTTATGTGTATCTTTTCAATGAGAGTAGTTTACCAGTGTTAACATTGGTTATTTTAGAAAAAAATAATAAGAAAGAATAGGAATGGATTTTTTTATTATTGTTATTATATTATTTGGTTCCTATTGCTGTTTGTTATTGACTTGTTATTATAGTTATTATTTTAATATTCAATCACTAGGTATAAAACATTTATTATATATATATATATATTATATATAATTTGATAGAAGCATCACATTTGTTGTGGTCCTTATTCAGGCACTTAAGTATACATAATATACTTGTGTGAGGCAGGCTGAAAGTTAGAACTGAAAGTTAGAACTGTGCTACAAGCTAGCGTGGACTCACCCACTTAAAAAACTTTTTATCCACTACAATACCTGGTTTCAAATTCTTTCTATGGTAGTCTATGGGATTTGCCTTCAAGAATATTCTTGACTTTAAGGGTGCTGCACCAGAATTGGGAATGCTCTCAATAATAGAATAACACTGCTAACTTAGCTTACGTGGGTAATTCTAAATATTCCCGCCCACAATTGACAAACCTAACAGAGTGGCTCCGCCCTTAGATTTGTGGCTGGCAGTGGCCCACAGTATCTCTAAGTTATGACAGGTAAATAAATAGTTACACTATTCCTGCGGAAAGTATTACGTCAGAAGTACCAATTTCATACAGATAATAACTGTGATTATGTGATTGATTTATATTACAATGACTAATGTAATAATAGCTTTAATTATTGAATAATGTATACAATTAGAAAAAAAGAAGAAGATATTGAGTATGCAGATATCCAATGAACTCAGTAATACATTCAAAATAAATGATGCACTATTGTATAAGCATAATCAAACTATGAATGTATAATCCAATCCAGTTGGCAATAAGTTGTTTACCTTAAGGATGCCAGAAAGTTTAGTATATTTTTCTATAGAGTTTTTTTCGGTCACTTTATACAAATCTTTTTATTCTCTTCAGTCGCTTTAGTCTCTTTTAGTCTCCTTAGTCTCATTTAGTTGCTTTTAGTTTCTTCTATCTTTGCAGTCTCATTTGTCTCTTCCAGTCTCTTAAAGTCTCTTTTAGTCTCTAGTCTCTTTGATCTCTTTCTTCTCTCCTAGTCTCTTTAGTCTTTTATAGTCTCTTTAGTCTCTCATAGTCTGTTTAGCCTCTTTAGTGTCTTAGACAGTCTCTATAACCTCTTCTACTCTCTTTATTTAGTCTCTTTAGTCTCTCTTCTAGTCTCTTTCGTCTTTTCTAGTCTCTCTGCACATAAACAATGACATAAAACAACAACTGACAATTATATGTTTGACACAAACTCACATAGTCACTTGTCTCTGCACATAAACAATGACATAAAACAACAATTTACAATTACATGTTTGACACAAACACACATAGTCACTTGTTTCTGCACATAAACAATGATACAAAACAACAACTGACAATTACATGTTTGACACAAACACACATAGTCACTTGTTTCTGCACATAAACAATGACATAAAACAACAATTTACAATTATGCGTTTGATACAATAACATGTTTCTGAGAGATAACCGTAAATCTCTATGTGGGAGGTGTCAGATCCTGCTGAGCCCTTCCCAAAAGTCACCTTTATAGCTACGCTCGCATAAAAAACATTTTTCTAGAACTTTCTTTTGAACCATGTGGCCTTCATGTGTGGACAGTTCTCATTGGTCATTTTTTTAATGTTTCATCAGTGGGTGGCAGGGCATATATAATTCCAACATTCCATTCAATCTATTTATGTATAATATTATTAAAAAAAAACCCGAATATAACTAACCCCAAGGAACAACAGATTATAGCATTCAAATATGAAGTTTGTGAATTATAGCATTCAAAAATGAAGTTTGTGAATTGAAGTAAAGATTGTTTAGTAGGTCATCAGTGTTGAATTTTTAGGCTAACTTATTCTTTCATTATCTACCAATATCTCAGAAATAATAAAAAAAATTGGTGTTGTTATTTCATAATTATTACATTGTGTTTTATATTACAGTTATCATCTCCATGCCAAGAACAGCATTCATAGAGATTTCAAGTCCAACAGTATCCTAACACATTCTCCTAGCATAAAGTCATTTATAATTCTCACTCTTCTATGAATAAATGACATCACAGCTTACTTATGCTCACATGCAAGGGGGAGTGGTAAGGGTAGAATTGAATTTTCAATACAACTCTTATCTTATGTGTGCATAAGAGACAATAGTCGAAACCCTCGTAGGGGGGTGATGGAAAAGGTTTGGAGTTAATTTTTTATGGTGTTTCTTAGATTTTGTTTATGGTGGGACAAGAATTTCTAAAGCTGGAACCTAACAATGCAAGAGAAAACTTCAAAACTTAAGCTAATATTTAGCATTCAACTCTGTTTGTTTGACTATTTCATTATTATTGTTATTATTATCAATATTATTATTATTATTATTATTATTATTATTATTATTATTATTATTATTATTATTATTATTATTATTATTATTATTATTATTATTATTATTATTATTATTATTATTATTATTATTATTATTGTTATTATTATTCTTTTTATTTGAATCAAATTTGCTTCCGCCACCCCTGTATGTATGATTATTCATTATTTGATTTGATAATAATAAAATATAACAACAAAAACAAACAAACAATTCAATGTAATGTGAGCCAACATTGTAATTAAGAACAGAATGTTAACTGTCATGTAATGTTAACTTGAGTAATTACATTGTGATACAGATTCCAATAAACTGTAGAACTGTTCACAGTTAAATGTAAAGGTTATCAGATAATAATGAAAGAAAATAAAATGATCATAACCAAAAAAAAAAGGAAATAATTTGTAACATTTATTTTTGCATTTTCCCAGTTAAAGTGATGATGTTTTGGTTGCATGGTGAGTTGCATAGAAACAGTTCTGATGTCAAGGTGATGTGTAATACTTCAAAAGTGACAGTAGTATTACATCAAAAGAATATTACATCACATTGACATCAGAACTTTTTTTTAGAGATTTGATACCAAACATTGAAAATTATATTTGTCCATCTAATAGACGGACTTCCACCTAATAATAAAAGCGGAATGGTGTACCAAACTGGATGAACTCTAGAACATCAGTTAAAAGAACATCAAAGAGCATAGAAATTACATCTGCAGATGCTCAACATGCAATTTAAAGATATCATTACATGATAATAGTAGATCATCAGCAAGAATTACAAGAGATGTTATTCAGAGTCTTGGAAAATCAAAATGAGTGGACCAGTAACGAACAGGGATACTGGTTTATTGCCTCCAGTGCATGCCTGCCTGACATGAATGTAGCTTCTAGCTAACGTTTTCTTATGTTACAGCTTTGTTTGATGATGACTATTGCACAATGGTTGAAATATTTGTTATATAAAAATTTTAATGAATAATGGAAAACAAAATATATGAAACTAGAATCTACTATACATAGTCATAGAAGAAATGTCAAATTATAATAGTAATGTAGGTGTTAGTGTGTGTATATCTGTGTTTGTGTGGGTGTATTTCAATGTATACGCAGTAGAGAGTGTGCCTATATGACTTTATTTAGTTATATGAGATATTGTAATCTGATGAGGTAGAAATGATCACATTATAATATTACAAAAAAATGTATGTCCTTAATATACACCAATTGGAAAAATAAAAGAATAGTGCTAACATATAAGGTATATAATCAGCTATAAAAAATATAGACACACGAATTATTAATTTGTATTTTCTACAAGTTTTCGTTTAGTAACTGATACTGATTTTATAGAATAATCATAAACGCAGGAAATATGTGGTGTAGTAGTCATGGTGTTACTATTTATAGTATCACTCAATAGAACTGCCTGTGAACCAGCTATTGGTAAATAAGCTGCAATAGACATGGATTCAAGAGTATACAGTATATTCCAGTCCTGGTGTGTTCTATATACAAATCTTGCCGTGATCTTGAATTCTACACTGAAAGACAGATCAATACTTGACTTCTGATACTCTTTTTCTCATTCAAAGTGATGAGCATTGTCTTGATACTTTCTCGTATTTAGTGAATGTTTCGAACATTGTAGTGAATGGCTCTGAATCAACTAATGTTACTATACACTGGGTCTAAGTCAGACCAGATGGCGCCTGATATTGTTTTGTTCATTGATGTCTTTAGTAGTCAACGTAAACCTGTATAATGTTCAGTCACCTTAATTACGTTACTTCACTCATTTATCATTGTTGTGGCTTGTTGTACCTCTGTTTACTATCGTGATTTAACCAATTATAACCTTATTTCTACCGAATTATCACTGAGTTTGTCCTTTCATAGCTATTTCAAGACTTTATGTCGGGATTCACGACTCCAACTGGCTGTCAGGCAAATATCATTGTGGTGATATTATCGCAACAGTTACTCAAATAGTAACTATTAACATTCTTATTATTTATCTATTATTTCCAGTTTTCTTTCTTAATATTCCACTCACTTACTGTTACATTATTTTGCTACATAGGTGTCATCTTATTTCATGCATTCTACTAATAGCTCCTCATTCCCTTGTACACTACTACCCACCTAACATTCATATTTCTAACTATTTGGTTCAGTTCTTGCTTGATTCAAACCTAATCTTAAAGTCTAACCTTCGCTAGCTTTAATCATTTTGGAGAGTTCACTGTGTAAAGATTGGTTCTCAATCCAGCTTAAGAAACTGGATATAGAGAAGCCTTTTAACAGAGTGGTGAGAAAGCAAGAATTCTGGTGGCCGCTCTGCCATCGACTTTTATACACCCTAACTTATCCCCACAATCATTATTACGAATTATTTCGACATTATCCAATCTTGTTATTATTTGAGATCAATCAGGATGTCCTCATGCTCAATCAGCTTTAGTTATGATTATGTCAAATTTTGTAATCTATTGGGTGTAGCTAATATTTTATGGCAGACATCAATCGCAAGCTATCATAATTTCATACAGTTTAGTTTTTTTTAGTGACTGCAGTTTCCATAATTTGAGCAGGGACTATGGAGGTGCTGCAAATATACAGTCTAGTAATGTCACACTGTGAGGCAATGTTGTGTTTCAGAACAATATTGGTCATTATGGTGGAGCTATTATATGCTATTAAACAATTTGTAATTTTCAACAATGACACATTGAACAAATTCAGACATCATACGACTGCTATATTAATGTACTGTTATCTGAACAGTATTTACATAGGACCTCTGCTTTAAGTAACAATTTAGCAAAGAATGGAGGTGTTGTTGCTATCACTATATCTCTTTTGCAGGTGTTAAAAAAGTGCCATTTGTACATAATGTGCAGTAATATCATACAATATAGCAAATGGTGTAGGTGGGCATATTTATATTTACAATTATGCACTCTGAGTATATGCTATATCCCATTGTAATTTAGCTTTTGGAGGTGGAGTCAATTGTCATTGCTGGCCCTGTCATCACACATTATTGGACTGAGTTGTAAAATATTATCTTGGGAGTGAAGGGTAATTAGTTTTTAGATTGTTGTGTAGGCTGTTTAATTAATGCACAGCACACTCGAAACTGCAAAAGTTGAAGGTCAAAGGGCACTTCTCTCTGCTATTTAGGTAAAGTATCATAATTTCTAGAAATCTATTTTAATGAGACTGATGTGCAATAATAGTGAGTATGCCTGATTCAAGATTTGTCACAGTGAAAAGGTGAGGTGGTTTTAGTAAAATATTTTAGCTAGTAAATTGCAATTTATAATGTGTAACAGGTGAGTGTGTGGGAAAGTCATGTGACCAAACTAGGAACAGTCTGCATAATGCTTGAGGCAGTCATGTAATCTAGGGTGAAGTCGTGGTCATTGGTGAGTAAAAAAAAAAATTTCAGGAAGCAGCAAGTCCTTTTAGGAGGCGCTATTTGATCAACAACAGACATATTCAAAGACTCTTGTAGCACTTAAGCACATACAAAAATACAAATTTGAGGAGCAAATTCCTACTTAATTCATAATTGTTTTTGCATTATTGAAGTCAAATAAAGATCCAATATTATGCTAATTATATCTTAATGGAGATATCTTGTAATCGTGATAATAAAGTTTGTACCAATAATATTTCCACTCTGATCAATGTATTCCTAATTTTTATGCTCAGGTGGTAATAGTATATTGCATGACATAATTTATGATATTTTCGTCAGCATTTTCTCTCTTCTATGCCCAAACAGACACAACTTAGTTTAAATCTAATTTTTTATTTCTCCCTGATTAGTAGAGGAATAAAATGAAATTCAATAATGCTTTACCTACGTAATTGATGAATGTTGTATCATTATTCTAAAACATTATGCCAAAACAAGTTTACATGATGTAGAATTTAATTGTTATGATTTAAACTAAATAGTGAAACAGTGACAACTAGTAAACTATCCATGGACTTGTTGACCATACATATCTAATACATTGTAAGCATTTACTGTACAACACAATATATCTGAGAGTTTATATTCAACAGATGAGCAGGCTTACAGACTGCAGTGTATTTTTGCTTTCATAACATCTCATTCTGTAATTGTTGGTTGATTGTTCATAGTAGCAACAGAGCTACCTGTGTGCCAACTTCAAAATGGCAGTAAGTATCGAAAAGAAGAGTATATTTAATGATGTAATTTATATAACTAGCTTGAAGTTATAGTTAAGATTGAAGGTTAAAGTCACGACAGTGTTTTGTTAGTTAAGACACTTGGTGCTTTGGGATTTGCTTAGCTAACCACCTGAACAGACAATTAATAGCAAACGTAAACTTGCACAGCCAAACCTTTACCTATTGTTAGACAATAGTGTCTCAGTGCCAATAAAAAGGGAATATACTTTTACTTTTTAGTGATGTTGAACACCATTCTTGAGCTTAAAAATAGGAATGAGAAAGTCAATTATTGCTAATATAGGGCTATCTCATAGTGAGCTCAATTTTCTCTCACACACATATATTTAAAAATTAGTGTTTAAAATGTAAATAAAGTTATTAATATGATCAATTACATACCTCAGTGTTTGTGCTGAAGGACACCACCAGTTATTACAGTATTTTTTTATGCTTCCAGGGTTGCAGTCTGATGGCAAGTAAGGGCACTTCTCTCTGCTTTTAAAGTAAAGTGTCATACTTTCTGGAGGTGTATTTTAATGAGACTGATGTGCAATAATGGTGAGTGTGTCCGATTCAAGAGTAGTCACAGTGAGAAGGTGAGATTCTTTTAGTGAAATATTTTAGCTAGTAAATTGTAATTTTCTGAGTTTTGTTTTGTGTTTGGACTGCTATTATAGCTTATACATGAAGTGCTCCAAGCTCTCTTTGTGATCAATCTCTTCATCTTGCTTTCATGTATATAAGATTAGTTATCTGCATTAATGACTTCATCATTTACCCTCATCTCTATTCCTTATAACTTACTTTGGAACTACCACTTCTCCACTGACTGTAATGATTTAGGATCACTGCTAACTGGTGACTGTGATGGAAAGTCATGTGATCAAACATGGCCAGTCATAAGGTTGGAACAGTCATGTGATCTAGGCTAAAGCTATGCATAAGTTGAGTCAATAAAAATAATCTCAGGCTAAAGCAAAAACAATCGTAACACACACTTGCATTCATGGCCTATTCTGCAGATGTTTCATGTCCAAGCAGTATGCTCCATATAGTTTTAGGAGATATGAGATCAATTACAGAAACATTCAAAGTAGCTTGCAGTACTTTAGTGCATATAAAATACTAATATGAGGAGCAAATTCCTACTAGATTCATAATAAAATTCTATTAATGATATCAGGCACATATTACCATTATGCTAATTAGATCTAAATGGAAATACACTGTGAACGGGAGATGTGAATCCCTGAGCTCTGAGTTATAGCAGGTGAAGGACCGGCCCAGTAGTGGGAAACACGCAAACACAAGAAACAATTTCAAAGTCTTTAATCCAAAAACTTACCGTAGCAATGATTGAACAAAAAAACAACATGAGTTATAAAACAGGGAAAAAACTGAGCATGCGCTACAGAAAAATACATTATGTATACAAAGTAGAGGAATAAATGAAATACAATACTATGGCATATGTAACTGAGAATGTCGTAGTATTATTTCAAAACATTATGTCAAAACAAGTATACATGATGTAGAATTTAATTGTTATAACTTCTAGTAAAATAGTGAAACAATGACAACTAGTAAACTATTCATAGACTTGTTGACTATACATATCTAATACATTGTGAGTATTTACTGTACAACACAATATATCTGAGTGTTTGTATTCAACAGATGAGCAGGTTTACAGATTGCAGTGTATTTTTGCTTTCATAACAGCTCATTGTATTAATTGTTGAGTAATTGTAATCAATAATACAGATCTGCCTGTGTGCCAATTTCAAAATGTCAGTAAAAGTATATCTAAATGTAGAGCTTTTTATATTATGTTATTTTATATAATTAACTTTAAGACTTTTTAAGCACCCAGGGAAATATAAAAAAAGTTTAAAAATCATAATGAGAAATTCTTATTAGCTATGTGTAAAACATAGTGTCGTTAGTTTAATTAATTAAATTTAATTTTATAACTTAATAAATTTAGTTTAAAAGGCCATTTGGTGTTATTGTTATTTGGAAGTGTTGTGCCTAAAGTTATTACAAATCTGGCCACCTGAGCTAACACCTCAGCCCTTAAGAATCACCCTAGAAGATTCTTTTTAAAATGGCATGGACTCAATTCATATGACAATCAAGTACAGCCTGACAACATAGCAATTTCAATAGACTGCCGTAAAAGTTGTTATTAGTGCACGTGCACACATGAATGGAATGGTCGAGGTTAAAAACAAGACAATATTTCGCTAGTTAGACAATTGTACATTGGGCTGAAAATAACACTAATTTTCTTATGTGCACCGATGGAATGTACACTGGAGTAATAGTCTTGCATAGTCAATAGCTTAAAATATGCTATACTCTAATGTGATCTTGTTGTCATTAAAATGGATTTCTGAGTGATGTTGAACACAACTCTTGAGTTTAAAAAAGGGCTATCTCATATCTGCCTAAAATCTGTACAAATCAAAACAAGTTTACAGTAGTCTATGCAGTTACAGGCTTTGTTTGTGTTCTATGGTTTCATGTATTGTGCACTAACCAAAGCCTGTAAACAACATTCTAGGCTTGTTGACTTTACTAAGCATTAGTTAATCAACTTTTCAATTTGAATGCTAGTTTATAATAATTCGTACTAGCTAGATGAATCATTACTGCTATGTAAACAAAAACAAAATTTAATATGTCAGTGGTTTTGCACAATCTGATACAGGGAGAATTTGGCAACTCAGTCAACAAACTTCGTGTTGTATTTGAAAGCATGTAAATGGGTAGTATTTCATTCCCATAACTATGAAATATAAAGGTAAATACACACAGAGAAGTTGCAGAAATGAAGTTTAGGGATATAAACTGCAATGTAGTAAGTATAGAAGTGTACGAAATTAGCAGCTAGCAATACTTTAAGAGTATTTCCAGTTAGCTGTATATTACTTATTAATATTTTTTTTACATTTTAATATCTAACTTTCTAATTTATAGCATTAACATGACCTCAATTATGATAGCACTTTGTTAATATTGTACATAGTGACTATAGCAAACTCTTAGCTAATATTATGGTTCAAAAGTTGAAAAAAATCTCAAATAATCTCAATTGTTTGATTCTACATTTTCTTAATTTATTATTGAGTGATAGTCAAAATTGTGTCATCCAAATAGTAAGTTATTGAATTAATACAAATAATATGCACATTGCTGGATTATATAATTTAAGTTATTAGGTTAATATTAGAACAGTATTCAGAAAGCTGTTTATCTAGCTGTAGAGTGCAGCTAGTGTATTATTATAAACACTCATGTACTTTGCACAAAGCTCATAGAAATCGCATTATACAGGTATTTGTTAATGTGTTGGTTGAATGTTTGCCGGTTAGTTTGCAAACAGAGTTTGGAATATAGTATTCTAGAATGATTGTCAACATTTACAATCAAGTTTGAATTGCAACAACAGTGTCTGTAGAAAATATATCCAACATTAGATTTACAATGTATCATAATCAAAGTAAGATAGTTAGCACTGCAGGTTAATCCATAAATATGATTTTCTCATAAAAACACAACTAAAAGATAGCAGTTTTTATTTATTTAAAGAGAAATTGAAGTGGTGGTAATTTTTAGTATCACTGCAGTAAATATTAAATCTAATCTCATGGAGTCATGATGTTTTTGATAATGCTATCACACTTTCTTAACTGTAGTTGGCAAGAAGGCAGCTTCGAATGTAAGATTACAAACTTACACCAATACTATTGAACTGTTATGAAAATTACAATTATAAGTTAAAATAACTGCCAATCTACAAGAATCAGTTATTTTTGTAGTAAAGCCAATGCTTATAATAGGTTATTTGTCTACAAGTTAATCATTATTTTTTTCTGTTAAGCAGTAATCATCTATCTTTTGTAAACTTGTTTTGATGCAATAATCTATTGGAATTAAAAATATTAATCACTCTTCTCACTTACTAAATTGTATATAGTGAAATTAGAATGTTTAGAAATATTTCGTATAGCTCAAAGGAAGTTATTAGCATTAAATAAAGTTTGCTGTTTGTGTACAAGTTTATAATTATTTATTAAATGTTTGAAAGTTTAATTAGCATTGTATAATAATTTTGTGGAGTTATTTTCAACATTTAAACAAGTTAAAATGAACTAGCTGTCTTTATGTCAACGTTATAGCTATATATGCACATTATTCATAATTGATAGAAATATTTGTTTGATAGGAATATTTTATAACACATCTAAAAATGAAGGGATGTGACAGATGCACAATAGGCTAACCTGCAATACACCTAGAGTATATGGTAATACCTATTAATTCAGGTCATAACTATGAAATTAAAAATTCTTTGTTCTTTTGGCAGTTGTTTATGGAATTATGACATTATTGTCCAATGCCTACTTAAATTAATTGACTAAGTGAAGTCTATCTCAACAGAAATTACTGGAAACCTTTAAATATTTGCTCTATGTTAGCCTTGCAATAAAGCATTGACTCACCTCTTTGTATGTATTGGGACATAAAGTTACATTATCCTATTTGCAATTATGGAAATAATGGTTTTCTTTTTAAACTTTACTGTAAAATTACTCAAAGGATAATTGTTAGTTATATTGTATTCATATTAGCTTATTTACTTACATATTTATTAAGTTTATTTACATTTATATTTATAATCATACTATATATTACCACCACATGGACCACAGTCATATTTATAGCTGTTGTTATGACCTTCAATTGAATAATAAGCACAATGTCAAACATTAAAATTGTCATTTTAATACTGTTATCAGCTTGAGTTTTGATGACAACAGCTGATGTAATCAGTAGGTGTCATATCTATTAAAACAAAAAAAGCAAACAATGGCATTTCAATTAGTTTAATACTCAAATATTAAAGACAGTAATTAAACTACGATAGGCACTAACATAGTCTGTAAATATCAATTCTTACTGTTGGTATCAAATTTCAGCATAATACCAAACTCTTCCACTCAAATTTCAGAAGTCTTCAGTGGTTGACAAAAATACAGGGGCAGATCCAGCATTAACGACAGGGAGGGGTTCCAAGTACAGTTAGGTCAAAACTTACTGATCTATTGAAATAGTTATAATTGATTACAATAGCTAATATGGACATTGATTTATGAATAAAGAGGAGGTTACCATGCAGTTGCTCTGTGGACTGGATTGCCTGTCCTATTACATTCATGAATTATAATTTTTCAATAAACTTAGTTGGAAGGGTGGGGCCCTGGCTTCCTCGTAACCCCCTGGATCTTACCCTGAAATATATGACACTTAGTGATTGGAGGCTGGATTAGTAAATATGTTTATATAGCAGAGAAGTGACCACTGGCCTAGAGCTAAATTCAATTGGACATTAGCAATTCTTCATTTTTATTAGCACTTCTGACATGTCATAAATGTCATCATATAACTGGTTACTCTGAATTGAAGGTTACAGTTTTCTACAATGAGTATAAAAGTAAAAATAGGTAATTCTTATTTTGACTTTCAATTGCTCAAGGAAACAATTTTTACTAGTTTATTTTGTTAATGAAATATTTACTTATATTTATGGATGTGAAACGTTTCTATGTAGAATAATGTACAAATCACGATTATAAAATGTTGTTAAACAGGCAATTATTGAGATGATACTGCTTGATTACATAGCCACACCCAAAATGTAAACAATGATAGCCACTCTATAAAAGCAGCAGGTTAAATCACAGAACAGTCAGACTGAGGTCCAATTTCAGTCATGAATGACAATAAGATTTACTGGCTTATGTCAGTCACTCTTCTGCTTCAATGGAGAATCAGTCTAATGCTACCAGTGACACCTTCCACATAGTGACCTCACCTGCTGCTCCATGTCCTGGAGAGTTCATTGGAGAACCTTGTCTCACTCTACAACAATATGTATCAAACCCAAGCATCAGTCATGGCAACATAACTCTGTTGTTTGAGACTGGAACTCACTCCATGAGTCATGCCTTCTCTGCTTCTAATGCTCACAGTTATACTCTATCAGGTTACAATGTATCAATAGAGTGTATTTTAAATACGGTGTCATTTACACTCACTTCTATTCAGCACCTCAACATAACCGGATTGAAATTATCAAACTGTGGCTCATTCACAGTTTCCTCTAATTATACTTCATTTACAGAACTACAATTTTCTAACTGTGGCTCATTTGTTTTCTCTTCTCATTTTCTTAATTTTACTAATACAAATTTTTCTCACTGTGGCTCATTTAGATTCAATTCTATTTCATACATGTTTATCACTAGAGTTAATTATTCTAATTGTGGATCTATGTCTACTTCAGGAAGCACTACAATAGAATGGTCAAATGTAATATTCATAAGAAATAGAAATGTTTACTTTAGCAATTCAGAATTTTTGAATATAAAGAATTGCTCATTTACATTAATTCGAGTTAATCCTTCTCTTTACCTTTCTTCTATCCAGAATGGCAGCATTTCATACAGTTCCTTTACTAATAATCAATTTAGTGATAGATATAGATCTTGTAGTGGAGGAGCATTGTATTTGGATGGGTCGGAATTGAGTTTATACAGAAATACATTTTCAAATAATCACCTTTGTTGTAGACATGGAAGTTATGGTGGAGCTCTTTATGCTTCTAATTCTAGATTGGCAATCACAAAAAATACATTCTTTTATAATTTCGCTGCTTATAGTAATTGGCATACTACCACGAATTCCGGTGGAGCTATGTATGTATACTTCCAATTGTGTAGTTTATTCAGAAAACAATTCTGTCATTCAAAACTATGCCGATAGCATGATGGAGGTGCCATCTACATGGACTACAGTCATCTTACATTACTAAACACAGTATCCACTAATAACACAGTAAGACTATATTATAGTGGTGGAGGATTATACTTCAGAAATAATAATATCACTATTACTAACAGTAGCTTCATAGGAAACAGATAAAGTACTGGAGGAGGAATATATATTATCAATGGTAATAGTGTTACACATAATGGAAATACGTTTACACAAAACAATGGAGGAGGAGTTTATATTGTTACTGCTAATAGCATTATAATGAATACATAAATTTGAACAAAATAGAAGAAGAGGTAGTGGAGGAGGAGTATGCATTGTTCGTGTCATTAACATTACTTCTAGTAATAATATTTTTGCTACTAATGATGCGAGTTATGGAAGTGGAGGAGGAATGTATATTGGCAGCTCTAACACTATCATTACCAATAACAATAGTTATGTCATTAACAATGCAGGCACTGGAAGTGGTGGAGGATTGTATATTGGCAATTCTAACACTATTATTACTAATAATAATTATTATGTAAGTAACAATGCAGGATCTGAAGGAGGAGGAGTTTATTTTAATAGTAATAACAAGATTGATACTCACAATAATGAATTTGTTAACAATACAGCCAACTCAGGTGGAGCTATTTCTAGCAGATCACCTTTGTCGTTATACAATACATATTTTACTGATAATGTGGCAACAAGATATGGAGGAAGTATTTATATGAATTCAGTTTCTAATATTTCTATTACGGTAACTGACTGTACATTTATTAATAACACAGCCCTAACAGAAGGAGGAGGAGCTATCTATTCTAACAGTCGCTATTCTAATGTCTCTCTGGTATCCTCAAGATTCAGCTATAACTCCGCCTCCTACTGCAGTGTGTTAGACGTAGACGAATACTATCACTTCAGTGTTAACTTAACAGACAGTGTATTCACACACAACACCGCTACAGGATAACTCATAGGAGTTGGAGTGGCATGCATCAGGAATGCCTCCATTGGTATCGTCAGAAGTACATTCAAACACAACTATGCCGACCTTTACGGAGGAGTGTTCTACATCGATGAGAGTGTAACTTCAGTAGAGGGAAGTTTGTTTGTAAACAACTCTGCAGCTGTAGATGGAGGTGTATTTTACACTTATGTTCATGCCTCTAGCTACAACATCAGAGGAAGCCAGTTTACTAACAACTCAGCAGGCGATGATGGCGGTGTGTTATTTCTAGGACGAGTGAACAGTCAAGTAAGCATTGATGAGTCTATATTGAATTGGAACGATGCAGGAGACAGAGGAGGAGTTGTAGCTATAATAGCCAGCTCTATGCTCATAGAAATCAACAGAACTAACATCTTCAACAACACGGCTTCCTTTGGAGGCATGATCAGTGCCTGTAATAGTGAGGTGACAGTGTTAGAAGAAGAGTTGTTTGTGAGTGAGGATCCTGTGTATTCATTCTGTACACTGTATGATGGAGATGTCACATACTTCAACATTACATCTCCAAGAGATCTAGACAACACAATACCCACCTCATCACCAGTACCTAATATGTCAATAACGAGTTCAGAAGTATTTCAATTGAGAAGTTCTATTAATAGTACACAAGTGTCCACTGCACATTTGTCAATAGCAAGTTTGCAGGTATATTCGAGTGATACTATAAATAGTAACGTCATGTCAACCACACCAAAACTTTCCAGCATATATTATACATCTTTGATTTCACTAAATGTCATCAAAACAAACCTTGTGGAAAATACAATTATTAATTCGATGTTTACTTCTATGAGTAAGACTAATCAATTACAAACTACTGCACATGATCAACTTTCTAGCAGTTTATACTCTTCTGTAATTACTACTTCAATGTATATGCAAGAGTTGATAAGTACAAGTACACAAATGTCAAGATCATCAACTTTAGGTGATTTAAACACTGACACTTCAATTGATGTAATTATTACACCATCATCAACTACTGGAAGTAGCCAAGTATTTAGCAGTTCTCAGAATTTAGTTTTAATTACATCCATTACGTTACAAGATGATTTTACAAGTGGAGTTATAACGTCAAATTTAGAGTTAAAATCACACACATATTCTCTAGAACAGTTAACCTCAGTAGCACCAGCTACAACACGGAGTCTAGTGGAAGAAGAGACAACAGCATCAGATTCAGATAAAGTTACTCCGACTATATTCAAGCAACCAATAATAAATAATAATAACTATTATTACAATTATTTACATGTGATCATCAACACTGTCCTATTTTGCTTTTTAATTGTAATAGTAATACTTGTTTTGGCGATAGGTTTTTTCATGTACAAGTATAAGTTTCAGGGAAAATATCACATTTCATCAAAACAAAGTAAGAAGGAGTCCAAGTTAATATTTGAAGCTCAAAGTTACAGTAAAAAGGATGATTTTATAGATTTGCAAGAAAAAGGAGAAATATTTTAGTGAACGCCAACTACATTAGTATAATGATAGTTATATAGTAACCCTTTACTTTTTTAAGAAAATTTTTGTAGCCATAGCTGATTAGATGAGTTACATATTATCAATGCATTTTGTTTGTGTTTATTTTTATAAATCGAGAACATACATTTGAAATATTTTTATGTGATAGTTTATTCCGTATATTTTAATAATATCTCATCCAAAATGAATAAAGTCATATCAACACAAACTCTATTGTTTACACACTTAAATAATCCCACACAAACACTGATATTATTTACTACAAAGCCACTCTCATGTAGTGATGAAGGACAGAGCTGAATCTAGCCCATAGAGTGCAGTGTAACTACTGGAACATTAAGTAGTGCAAATTTGCATTGTAGTTGTGCAGATCATTATATGGACTAAATATTCATTAATTGATGCTTATTGTGTATCTTACAAGTACTGTAGTTATGTACATCCAATCAATATGTCTATAAAATGTTCTCTGTCACTTATAATTGTTTGGAGTTCTTGTATCATGTCGGTCGGTAATATACTTTAACTTAAAGATACTTTTGCGGAATGGTTACTGAGAGTTCTACCTTATGGCAATGTCACAACTATCTCAATCTTACAGGGTTACCAAGGATAACTACCACAAAGGTAGAAGGTGAAGCTGGCATCAAGAGTGCGTGCAAAGACATCATGTGAGGTCAAAGGTGAAGGGGCAGGCGTTCTGCACATGATGTCTTTCAAAAATAATGGTAGGGCTTGAGTGGAACTGATAAGTAAAGGGTCTGTCTGGCGAGATTACGTAAATACTGTTTGCTCGCTTGATATCCAGTGGTGTGCCTGATCACAAAAAGTCTAGCTTGCTTGCCTAGTTATGTCCATTATTATTGTAGAAAAAACCTTCAATTTTTGCAAGCAAACATAGAAATGCTTTCTTACTTCAATTTAAGTTGTAGTTAGTATCTGTTTTATAGTAGTGATAGCTTCTGCAGTACAACTGTTATAATTCCCACAAAACAACAGGGACCTCAACTGACCAATAAAAAGCGTAAATAGGTGCCAGGCCGAGGAAGATGCTAGCTTCTTCTCAAACTTCTGAGTGGGCACCTTCCCCAACTTCTTCTCCTCACTCCCTTCCCTCCCATTATTTCTTGCAGTATGAATTGTTGAGGCTGAAACCCATCAGTCAATGATAGCACGTGTAATTTTAATATGTAGTTCTAATAATTTCATTGTAAAAACAAAACTTTTTAACATTATTCATTGCTTAGTGTGCACCGACTGATGCTTTAAAGTTGTCTCTCCTATACAATTAGACCTTGGGTTTCATGTATTTCAGGAAAGTATCTGAGAAAGGTCCATCTCCGAGAACATTGCACACTCAGTGAGGAGTCCAGATTCATACGTAGCACCTCATCTCACAGTTACACCATTTGAACAGCCACACACATTTTCTATGTCCTTGAACCCAACAGGTAGGAAAGTACTAAGGAGGATTAGGGATATCAGTGCTCAACAACAGATACACTGTATTTTTAGTAGGCCAAGTCATATATTATTGTATCCAAACTACATTGACAAGATAACCTTCTGATAGAAGACTAACCGAGCTTCGACAGAGGTGTGGTAGATAGATATCCTGTCAACCCCTTATCCTTCAAGTGATGATGTCTGGTTCCCTTCACCACGCCCATCTCCAGTGTCTGTGTGCAACTTCTCGGCAAAGTAACCCGAGTTCTTCTCTCCGAGTATTCATCATTACCAATGTTGTTGTGGATCACATAAGTCATGTGCATGTGAGGTAAGAAATATAGAAATATATAATCAAAATAATTCAAAAATTCAAAATATTATTTTTATATGTATGCATGTATGTATGTATGTACGCATGCATGTATGTATGTATGTATGTATGTATGTATGTATGTATGTATGCATGCATGTGTGTTTGTATGTATGCATGCATGTATGAATGTATGTATGTATTATACATAATTACTGTCCATCCATACATTTTCCCAATTTTTTTGCAGTAATAGAACTTGAAGAAGACCACTCCCCTAGTTGGTTGTCTCATCTTCTGATACTCTTTGCTCTTGGACTTGAGGTCTCTGTGAATGATGTTTTTGGCATGGAGATAACTGTACAACAAAACAAAATGTAATATCATGAAATAACAACAAAAAATTGAGCATTACTTAGAATCGTTATTTTTTCATGTAGGGCCTGTGGCAGTGAAGTAACTGAACATAACTAACCCTAGGGAACAGCAGATGTTAGCATTCAAAAATGAAGTTGGTGAATTGAGGTAAAGATTGTTTAGTAGGTCATCAGTGCTGAAATTATAGCCCAACTTATTTTTTCATTATCTACCAATATCTCAGAAATAATCATAATTGTTTTGTTGTTATTTCATGATATTCGATTGTATTGTTGCACAGTTGTTATCTCCATTCTAAGAACATCATTCACAGAGACCTCAAGTCCAACAGTATCCTAATCTTTATGTTATGTGTGCATAACAGAAAATAGTCGAAACCCTTGTAGGGGGGAGATGGAAAAGGTTTGGAGTTAATATTTTTCTGGTGTTTTTTAGATTTTGTTCATGGTGGGACAAGGATTTCTAAAGCCGGAACCTATCAACGCAAGAGAAAACATGTGTGTGTATTTTATTTTGTCAAAACTTAAGCTAATATTTAGCATTCATTTCTCTTACAGATTATATTGGACCTCTAGATGCTAGCTGACAATATACCTAAGAAAAAATGGAGCGGTTCTGAGCCATATTCACTTTACAACCACTACATTCTATACAGGGCAAAGGAACTTTAAAATAAATATATTACGTAAAAAAAATTCCAGTCCTGGTGTGTTCTATACACAATTCTTACTGTGATCTTGAATTCTACACTAAAAGACAGAATCAATACTTGACTTCTGATTCTCCTTTTCTTTTTCAAAGTCACAAGCATTGTCTTAATACTTCTTGTATTTAGTGAAAGTTTCTAAAATTATATTGAATGGCTCTGAGTCTACCAATATTATGACAGGCTGTGTCCAAGGTCAGACCAGATGACGCTGTGTGAACAGGTAACGTCGATGCGTCTTCGTTGATGCCTTGAGTAGTCAACATGAACATGTGTAATGCACAAACTTTTTTCATTCACTTTCAATTGATTACTTCACTCAGTTATCATTGTTGTAGCATGTTGTGCTTATGTTTACTATCGTGATTTAACCAATTCTAATGTAATTTCTACTGCTTACTGAATTATCACAGAGCTGATACTTCCTTAGCTATTTTGAGACCTAGGATTGGGATGGATGGCCCCAACAGGTTGTCAGGCAAACATCATTGTGACGACAATATCGCCACATTTCTCATATAGTAACAATATACATTCTTATTATATATCTACTATTTCCAGTTTGCTTCTTCGATAATCCACTCTCTTAGTTTAACGTTATCTTGCTACATAGGCACCATCTTATTTCATGCCTTCTACTATTAACTCCTCATTCCTATGTACACTATTACCCACCTAACATTTATACATCTCTATTCACCTTACATTCCCATATACAATTCTATTCATCTCACTTCCACTGGTTTTGTATATACTGGCAAAGCTTATTTTTGTGTTCAGTTCTGGCTTGAGTCTAACCTCATCTTTAAGTCTTAACCTTCGATAGCTTTAGCCAGATCATAGGGTTCACTGGGTAAAGATTGGTTCTCAATGCAGCTTAGGAAACTGGGTACAGAGAAGCCTTTCAGCAGAGGAGTGAGACTTACAGCAAAATTCTGGTGGTAGCTCTACGGTCAACTCTTGGACACCCTGACATATCGCCACAATCATTTTTACTAATCCTTCTGATATTATTATATCAAATCTCATTATTATTTGAGATCAATCAGGATGTCCTAATGCTCAATCAGTAGTTTTAAATATGTCACATTTTGTACTTCTCTTTGGTGTAGCTAGTATTTATGGCAGACATCAATCACAAGCTATCATAATTTTACACAGTTCTGATTCCCTTGGTGACTGCAGTTTCTATAATTGGAGCAGTGAGTATGGAGGTGCTGCAAATATATAGTCTAGTAATGTCACACTGTGTGGTAATTTCATGCTACTAAAAACATTGGTCAGGATGGAGATGCTGTATATGCTAATAAAAGATTTGTAACTTCAACAATGACACATGGAACGAATTCAGACATCATTGGGACAGCTATATTAATGTACTGTTATCAGAACAATATTTACATAGGACTACTGATTTAGTAACACAATTTAGCAATAAAGGATAGAGGTACTCTTGCTATCACTAAATCTCTTTTGAAGGTGCTTAAAAGACATGTCATTTGTACATAATGTCCAGTAATTTCATACAATATTATTGTAAATGGTGTAAGTGGAGCTATTTATATTTGCAATTATACACTCTGGAATATAATACATATTATGTGTTTCATAGTAATTTGGCTTTTGGAGGTGGAGTCAATTGTCATCGGTGGCACTGTCATTACACATTATTGGAGACTGATTTTTTAAATATTAATTGTTATAGCTAATACTTTGGGAGCGTAGAGTAATCAGTTAGTAGATTGTTGTGTAGGCTGTTTGATTAATGTACAGCACGCTCGAAACTGGCAAGATTGAATGTCAAAGTGCACTTCTCTCTGCTCTTTAGGTAAAGTACCTTGCTTTCTGGAGGTTTATTTTAATGAGACTAATGTGCAATAATGGTGAGTATGCCCGATTCAAGAGTTGTTACAGTGAAAACGTGAGATGCTTTTAGTAAAATGTTATAGCTAGTAAATTGTTATTTTCTGAGTTTTGTTTTGTGTTGGACTGCTATTATAGCTTATACATGTAGTGCACCAAGCTCTCTTTGTCTCCTCATCTTCTTTTCATGTACATATGATTAGTTATCTTCATTCGTGACTTAATCATTCACCTTCTTCTTAATTCCTTATAACTTAATTTAGAACTACCATCTCTCCACTGACAGTAATGATTTAGGATGACTGCTAACTGGTAAGTGTGTGTGATAGTCATGTGAAAAGACTGGGAACAGTCAGTCATAATGTTTGGGACAGTCATGTGATCTAGGGTGAAGTCATGGTCATAATTGAGTAAATAAAAACCTCAGGCAAAAGCAAAAACTATCTTAACACACTATGCCCTTTAGGACAGGCCATGAATACATACAGACACATTCAAAGACACTTGCAATACTTAAGTACTTACAATTGAGGAGCAAATGCCTTATTTAATCCATAATAAAAATCTATTATGCTTGCTCTATTGAAGATTTACTATTATGCTAACTATGTCTGAATAGAGATATCTTAATAGTATTGTTTGTACCAATACCCTTCCACTCTGATCAATTTATTCCTATTTTTTATGGTCAGATGGTAGTAGCATATTGCATGACATAATTTATATTTTTGTCAGCATTGTCTCTACTCTATGCCCCAACAAACACAAGTGAGTTTAAAATTAAATTTTTTATCTCTCTTTGATTTGTAGAGGAATAAAAAGAAATTCAATAATGTTTTGCATATGTATTTGATGAATGTCGTAGCATTATTCCAAAACATTATGCCAAAACATGTTTACACGATGTAGAATTTAATTGTTATGACTTAAACTAAATAGTGAAATAATGACAGCTAGCAAACTATTCATAGACCTGTTGACCATACATATCTAACATTGTAAGCATTTAATGTACAACACAATTTATCTGAGTGTTAGTATTCAACAGATGAGCAGGTTTACAGATTGCAGTGTATTTTGCTTTCATAACATCTCTTTCTATAATTGTTGGTTGATTGTTCATAGTAGCAACAGAGCTGCCTGTGTGCTAAGTTCAAAATAGCAGTAAGTATCGAAAAGAAGAGTTTATTTAATGATGTAGTTATATAACTACTTTTAAGATGAAGACTTTGTTCTCATTAACTTTATAATTATTGGTGTGCAAGGCCATTTAGTGTTCTTGTTAATTAGGGTGTTGTGCCATAAGGTGAAATGCTGTTATTGAAGCAAGTACCTGTCTGCCTTTAAGAATCTCCCAACAATACTTTTTAAATGGTCATAGACCCTATTCATCTGACAAGCAAGTTCTGTCAAACTTCAGATCCATTTCAATGGACTGCAGCAAAAGTTACCGTTAGTGCACACCCACACACCAATAATATAAAGTTAAAGGTTAAAGTCATGACAATGTTTTGCTAGTTAGACATTGTTTTTTGGGCTTTGTTTGCTAATCACCTGAACAGACAATGATATCAAATGTAAACTTACAACATTTTCCTTAGGTTCACTGATGCAAAATAGGAATGAGAAAGTGAATTATTGCTAATATATAGGCTCTCTTTTTTCTCGCACATATATATTTAAAAATGAGTTTTTAGAATGTGAATAAAATTATTAATGTGTTTAATTAGATGCCTCACTGTTTGTGCTGAAGGACATCACTAAAGTTATTAACATTAGCCTTCAATGGAAATTGATTTACTGAGCAATTTATAATTGACTGACTTTATTTTTCTATTGTAATTTAATTGTGCCTGTAACTAAAAAAGAATGCAATATCATGAACACATTGTTAAATACATTAACGGAATTTTTTTATGGTATGGTCTGACTCAACTGCTATAGGCCCATTTATTTCAAATTACAGTATTATTTTATGCTTCTGGGATTGCAGTCTGATGACAAGTAAAACCTTGCTGACATTGTATGATGGAGGATGTGTATAAGAGTGGTAAGGGGTAGGAAGGACTTAGTAAATCACCAATTATATTTTGAACTCCTCATAAACATCTTTTGCTGGAATGAATTATGTCATATTATGTCTCAGTTGTGATTCTTCCTACATTGGAGAAATGCATCTAATTATCGTGTAGTTCTGTTTTAAAAATAGAGTTCATTTTGCATAAATAACGTATAATTATTGTATTTTATGTTAAATATTAGTATACACTACTATTGGTTCATTAAATCAATAAAAAGCACATCAGTACAAGTGTTTGAGTTTATAATGAAGTAGCTACCACAATAGATATTTACCAATATAATTGTTTATCTGCCTTCAATTTGTTTGTGTTTTGCTATAAATGAAAGAATGTAAAACATAATCCATAAATGTCACAACTTAGAAAGAGAGAAAGCATGAAAGCATACACAGTTCTATATTCATTTACAATTGATTATACATAAACTATAGAACACAAACAAAGTCTATTAACAACTTACTGGGCTTGTTGACTTAGCTATACATTTGCAAATTAATGTTTTAAATTGACAGCTAAACTATAATAGTTCATACTAGATAATCATTACTGCTAAAGCAAAAAACAACAACAACATTTAACATGCCAGTGTCTTGCACAATGTTATATGATTGAGAAGTTCTCAATCAATGAACTTAGTGTATTATTTTTGACAGCATGTGAATGGGAAGTTTCTCATTCCAATAACTGTTTTGAAGTGTAGATAATCTCATCATAAAAATATCACATTACAAAAATGTTGTTGGGGGATATCAGCTGCAATGTAGAGTAGCATAAACAATATGGAATTAGCATCTTACATACTTGATAAGTATGTTTGTGCTTAGCTGCAAATAGCCTATTAAATTTCTTTTTAATTTAACCATTAATAAAATCTGTAGTATTGTTTTGAGCTTGTAGCGCTTAGCCTTACAATAGGATTGTTCTATTACTCAGAATCATCGTATCAAAAGACCCCCATCAAACAGTTACAACCAGAATATATTATGCATGTGATACAGGAAGTATATTTGACCACAAATGGTACAGGAAACATTACAAAGTTCATTGACACTAACACACATAACTGTTATTCCACATCTCCCTTTCTTCAGAGTCTGTCTGGTGGTTTTATTTGAGTTCCTGTTCTTGATCTTGTCATTATAACTTTTTGAGGATTCCTTGCGAGCTGTTGAGTTACATCTTGCTGGGTCCCATTGCTTTCTTGTAGCGAAGTTTGCTCACTGGGAACTACGTTGAGATGTCTCCTATTCCTGTGGACTTCTCCTCCAGGGGTCTCCACAATATATGACCTTGGAGCATCTGATGTAGCTACTGCTCTTCCAGGAATTGCTCCTCTTTCTGATGTTATCCATACTTCCGAGTTAGGTTCAATCGGGGTTAAGGGTTTCGCTCGATGAGATTTGTCGAAGTTTTTCTTTTGATTCTCCTTGTACTGCTTATTCTTTTCCCGAAACTCAGTTAGGTAGGTCCATTGCGGTACTAGTAACTTTGTTGCTAGCGGTAGCGATGTCCTCAGTCTTCTCACCATGCTTAGCTCGGCAGGGCTGAGGTTGCACCATGGTAAAGGAGTAGCTCGGTAACTGAGTAGCGCTGTATAGAGATCTCCTGAACTGCTCAACATACGCTTAACCGTTTGCACCATCCTCTCAGCCTGACCATTGCTCTGAGGATATCTTGGGCTGCTAGTGATGTGGTTAAATTCCCACGAACTTGCAAACTTGGCGAAGTCAAGCGATGAGAATTGTGGTCCGTTATCACTCCGCAATACCTCCGGGACTCCATGCCGCGAAAAGACTGACGATAGTGCTCTGATAATGGCTGTTGATGTGGTAGATTGCAATGCCAGAACTTCCGGATACCGCGAGAAGTAATCCACAATTAACAAGTAATGCTGGCCATCTAACTCGAATAAATCTGTACCCACAACTTGCCACGGATACTCTGGCAATTGAGTGACAATCAATGGCTCTGGTGGAGACTAATTTTTAGCACACACACTGCAATTCTGAATAACTTGAGAGATTTGATTAATTAATTCCTGGCCACCACACTGATTGAGCTATCCTTGCACGACAACGTTCAATTCCTTGGTGTCCAGTATGGACTTTGTCGAGAGTGTCTCTCTGGAGAGCTGCAGGGACTACTATTCGATGATTAAACAACAAAATTCTCTCACTTTCCACAAGCTTTCCAGTAAGGTTGACATCCCGGGCTTAGCTTGTTTTTAGCTGGCCACCCTGATTGGCAGTATTGTTTCAATTGCTGACAAATATCATCTTCATCCTGAGCTTTGCGGTAAATCTCTAGCCTTTGTGGGGAAGTAGGAAGAGAATCAACCACTGATTCTAGCAAAGCTTCTGCCTCTTCTTGCTGCACCGTAATGTCGTCAACTTCTGCGTTCGTTATAGGAGCCCGAGATAGTGTATCCGCAGTATATAGAAGTTTACCAGGTACGTGGTAGATAGTATAGTCAAATCCTGCAAGTCTGAGACGAAATCGGACAATTCTTGGAGGCATTGAATCCACTCAATAATGGAACTAAAGGTTTATGATCCGTTTCGATTGTGAAGTGGCAACCCAGTATGTATTCTCTGAACTTCGCGCTAGCCCAGGTTACAGCTAAAGCCTCTTTTTCGATTTGGAGTACCTTCGTTCCGTCTCGGACAATGCTCGTGAAGCGTAGACAACCGGTTTCCAAACGTCTCCACCTTTTTGGAACTTCAGATACAGATTTTGGTGTTTCCATTTCTACAATCGCCCTTGACATTTCCGGGTCCACACTAACACCGTCTTTGTTGATGACATGTCCCAAAAACTTGATCGATTCTTTCTTAAACTAGCACTTCTCTTTGTTTAGGGTTACGTTTTTCTGTTGTAGACGTTTCAAAGTTTTAAGAAGCCTTTCGTCATGTTCTTCCGAATTTTTTCCAGAAACTAGAATATCATCAATAAGGGAAGTGACTCCCTCCAAGCCTTCCAGTACAGCATTCATGCGCCGTTGAAATAACTCTGGTGCACTTGAAATGCGGAAGGATAATTTATTGAACAGTACCGCCCAAATGGCGAAATAAACGTCGTGAGTGGTCTTTGGCAAGTGGAATTTGCCAATAGCCACTGTTTGCATCTAGCTTTCAACTCCAGGGATCGGATGTGTTTCCCTCAGCACAGAAAGATTCAACTGTTTCAGATCCACACAGATTCGGACTTGCCCAGACTTTTTTCGGACAACTACTAATCCCGTGCACCATTCCGTTGGGTCTTCAACTTCGTCCTCCTGCCTGTCCAAACACGATGCATACTTGATGAGTATGTTTGTGCTTAGCGGCAAATAGCCTATTAAATTTCTTTTTAATTTAACCATTAATAAAATCTGTAGTATTGTTTTGAGCTTGTAGCGCTTAGCCTTACAATAGGATTGTTCTATTACTCAGAATCATCGTATCAAAAGACCCCCATCAAACAGTTACAACCAGAATATATTATGCATGTGATACAGGAAGTATATTTGACCACAAATGGTACAGGAAACATTACAAAGTTCATTGACACTAACACACATAACTGTTATTCCACAAAATCTATTAATAAGCTTGATGACGACTTGAGTAATTATTCAGACTGCAAAGTCTCAGTAAATACATTATTCAATTGTTTACTAATGTAAATTAAGAGAGAGAAATTGAAATTATTGATTAATAACAGTGCATAAATATAGCTAATAATGAAGAATAAATGCCTATTATTTTATATTCTTGCTATTTCTATAAAAAAGGTTTAATTAAAGTTATGGAGTCATAAGGTTTTGATAATGTTATCACACCTTGTTATATAACTGTAGTTGGCATGAAGGTACCTTCAAATGGAAAATTACAAACTTACAACAAGACAAATTTAGCTGTTTCGACAAATACAACATGACAAATATGAGTTAAAATAACTATCCATCTACAACACTCTGGCATATTTTGTAGTGAGACAAATGCTTACAATTGGTCAGCTATTTATTGTCTACTAGTCGATTCTTGTTTATGCTGTTTTATTATAATCATGTCTCTTTATAAACTTGTTTTGATGCAAAAACGTTATAAAATAAAATAAAATTAATGAAGTTTCTCCCTTATTCAAACCCTAGCCCTAGCCCTAGCCCTAGCCCTAGCCTTCTGGAGTGAATTTTTTCTTTAAGAGTCATGTATGTGAGTGGGCAATAGAATTACTGACTTGAATATTTTAAGAGGATTATGAACAGAAAGATATTTTATCTTGTGCTTATTTAATATCTGATTAACAAAGCAGTATAATACTAGAATATGTTTAGTGAAATTCTTATGATGTTCACTTTAGCCTGGAGTTAAATATTTCTTATAGCACAAAGAAATTTACCAACATTGTATTATACTACTGCGAAGGTAAGTCTGTGTAGGTGCCTGTCCAGTTGTGTCAAAGCATTGTGTGTTACAACCACTACTTAGCTAAAGAATATCACAAAGGAAACTTTTAAATAACGTGTATTGTTTTGTTTTTGTTTTTTTCCTTCCAATCAGTTGCAGAAAGTTGTTACTATGGCACTGAAATCCCTTTACCGTGTATGCTAAATTAAAAAACTGGACCTTATTTTCAGTAACTTCAGTGTTAGAAGTCAAAATCATTCATATAAAAATAGTATAGTCTTTAGGCTCGCTCGCCATTTGTGCTCAAGCACATCACTAGTTGATATATAGATGGGACAATAGCCCATGATAGGCTAATTTCTAAGAACTGGCAATAAAAACCAAGAGTATATGGTAATGCCCACTACTTCAAGCCATAATTATGTGATCTAACATGTTTTTTTTCATTTGTAGATGTGTTTATGAATTATGACTAATAATTTAAATAAAGTTTTGTCCAATAGATATATAAGTTGATTGACCAAGTAAAGTCTACCTCAACAGAAATTACTCGATACTTTTAACAAATGCTCTCTTTATATTAGTAATAAACCATTAACACACCTTTTGTGTATTATGGAACATTTTTTAAAGTGTGCATATATAAAATTTAATTTATACCTTTCGCAAGTATGAAGTTGGCTTTCTTTTAAACTTTACTAGACTGATTAAGCATGTCATAGATGTAATCATTAAACTTGATCTGAATTAAAGCCTACAGTTTTCAATAGTAAGGAATGAGTTGACTAAAAACAAATAAATCTTCATGGCAGCCATAGCTGTTTGTCAAGGCTATATCCAGATATCTACTGATTGTGTTTTTGTTTTGAAATATTATTTAATGTTTCTATGTAAATTATGTAATAATCATGAATACAAAGTTTTATAAGAAAGGGCAATGATTGAGATAATACTACTTGTTTACAAAGCCACACCCAAAATGTAAACCATGATAGCCACTCTATAAAAGCACCAAGTTATATCACAGAACATTCAGACTGAGGTCAAATTTCAGTCATGAATGATAATAGGATTTATAGGCTATTGTTAGTAGCTGTTCTCCTTCAATGGAGTATCAGTCTAGCTACCAGTTACACCTTCCACATAGTGACCTCACCTGCTGCTCCATGTCCTGGAGAGTTCATTGGAGAACCTTGTCTCACTCTACAACAATATGTATCTAACCCAAGCATCAGTCATGGCAACATAACTGTGTTGTTTGAGACTGGAACTCACTCCATGAGTCATGCCTTCTCAGCTTCTAATGCTCACAGTTATACTCTATCAGGTTACAATGTATCAATAGAGTGTATTTCAAATACGGTGTCATTTACACTCACTTCTATTCAGTACCTCAACATAACAGGATTGAAATTATCAAACTGTGGCTCATTTCGAATTTCTTCTAATTATACTTCTTTTACAGAATTACAATTTGATTACTGTGGCTCATTCACAATATTTTCTAATTATACTTTTTTTACAGGATCACAGTATTCTAATTGTGGATCTATAGTTACTTCAGGAAGTACTACAATAGAATGGTCAAATGTAATACTTATAAGAAATAGCAATGTTTACTTTAGAAATTCAGAATTTTTGAATATGAAGAATTGCTCGTTTACATTAATTCGAGCTAATCCTTCTCTTTACCTTTCTTCTATCCAGAATGGCAGCATTTCATACAGTTCCTTTACTAATAATCAATTTAGTGATAGATATAGATCTTGTAGTGGAGGAGCATTGTATTTGGATGGGTCGGAATTGAGTTTATACAGAAATACATTTTCAAACAACCATCTTAATTGTCGTTATAGAAGTTATGGTGGAGCTCTTTATGCTTCTAATTCTAGATTGGTAATCACAAAAAATACATTCTTTAATAATTTTGCTACTCCTCAAAATAGTTGGAATACTTCTTATGGTGGAGCTATGTACACTTTCAATTGTATAGTATATTTAGAAAACAATTCTTTCATTCAAAACGCTGCCGCTTACTATGGAGGGGCCATCTACATGGTCAACAGTCATCTTACTTTAGTAAACACAATATTTACTAATAACACAGCAGGATATAATGGTGGAGGATTATACTTTGGAAATAATAATATTACAATAACTAACTGTAGTTTAACAGGAAACAGAGCAAATAGTGGAGGAGGAATGTATATTAGGAATGCTAATAGTATTGTTTCAAGTGGAAATAAATATGAACTAAATATGGCTTACACTGAAGGAGGTGGAGCTTACCTACTCACAATTAACAAAAATACTATAAGTTTTAATAGGTTTGTTGGCAATACAGCTAATTCTGGTGGAGCTATTTCAAGCAGAGCAAATCTGATATTAAACAATACATATTTTGCTAACAACATAGCTAGAAGATATGGAGGATGTATTTATACGAATTCAGTGCCTAATATTTCTGTTATTGTCACTGACTGTACACTTATTAATAACACAGCCACAACAGAAGGAGGAGGAGCTATCTATTCTAACAGTCGCTATTCTAATGTCTCTGTAGTATCTTCAAGATTCAGCTATAACTCCGCCTCCTACTGCAGTGTGTTAGACGTAGACGAATACTATCACTTCAGTGTTAACTTAACAGACAGTGTATTCACACACAACACTGCTACAGGACAACTCATAGGAGGGGGAGTGGCATGCATCAGGAATGCCTCTATTGATATCATCAGAAGTACATTCAAACACAACTATGCCGACCTTCATGGAGGAGTGTTCTACATCGATGAGAGTGTGACTTCAGTAGAGGGAAGTTTATTTGTAAACAACTCTGCAGCTGTAGATGGAGGTGTATTTTACACTTACGTTCATGCCTCTAGCTACAACATCAGAGGAAGCCAGTTTACTAACAACTCAGCAGGCGATGATGGCGGTGTGTTATTTCTAGGACGAGTGAACAGTCAAGTAAGCATCGATGAGTCTATATTGAGTTGGAACAATGCAGGAGACAGAGGAGGAGTTGTAGCTATAATAGCCAGCTCTATGTTCATAGAAATCAACATAACTAACATCTTCAACAACACGGCTTCCTTTGGAGGCCTGATCAGCGCCTGTAATAGTGAGGTGACAGTGTTAGAAGGAGAGTTGTTTGTGAGTGAGGATCCTGTGTATTCATTCTGTACACTGTATGATGGAGATGTCACATACTTCAATATTACATCTCCAAGAGATCTAGACAACACATTACCCACATCATCACCAGTACCTAATGTGTCAATAACGAGTTCACAGGTATTTCAATTGAGTAGCACTATAAATAGTAACACAGTGTCTACTGAACCATATTTGTCAATAGCTAGTTGGCTGGTATCTTCGAGTGATACTATAAATAGTAATGTCATGTCAATCACTCCACAATTTTCCAGCATACATTACGAATCTTTGACCTCACTAATTGTCATCAAAACAAACCTTGTAGAAAATTCAATTATTAATTCGATGTTTACTTCAATGAGTAAGACAAATCAAATACAAACTACTGCACACGATCAACTTTCTGGCAGTTTATACTCTTCTGTAATTACTACTTCAAAGTATATGCAAGAGTTGATAAGTACAAGTACACAAATGTCAAGATCATCTACTTTAGGTGATTTAAACACTGACACTTCCATTGATGTAATTATTACACCATCATCAACTAGTGGTTGTAGCCAAGTATTTAGCAGTTCTCAGAATTTAGTTTTTATTACATCTATTACGTTACAAGATGATTTTACAAGTGGAGTTCTAACGTCAAGTTCAGAGTTAAAATCACACACACATTCTCTAGAACAGTCAACCCCTGTAGTACTAGCTACAACACGGAGTCTATTGAAAGAAGAGGCAGCAGCAACAGATTCAGAAAAAGTTACTCCCACTATGTTCAAGCAACCAATAATTAATTATAACTATTATTACAATTCTTTACATGGGATCATCAACACTGCACTGCTTTGCTTTTTAATTGTAATAGTAATACTTGTTTTGGCGATAGGTTTTTTCATGTACAAGTATAAGTTTCAGGGAAAATATCACACTTCATCAAAACAAAGTAAGAAGGAATCCAAGTTAATTTTTGAAGCTCAAAGTTACAGTAAAAAGGATGATTTCAATGATTTGCAAGAAAAAGAAGAAATATTTTAGTGAACATCAACTAATTAATATAATGATAGTTTAAACCTTTATTTTTTTAAGAAATTTTTTGTAGCCATAGCTGATTAGATCACTTACATATTATCAATGCATTTTGTTTGTGTTTATTTTTATAAAAATCGAGAACATACTTTTGAAATATTTTTATGCGATAGTTTCTTTCGTATATTTTAATAATATCTCATACAAAATGAATAAAGTCACATCAACACAAACTCTAATGTGTACACACTTAAATACACCAACACAAACACTGATATGTACTGTGGGGCCACTTCCATGTAGCGGTCAAGGACAGATCCCATAGAGTGCAGTTTAGCATTAACTCATGCATATTTGTGTTGTAGTTGTGTAGGTCGTTATGTGAACTAAGTATTCATTAACTGATGTTTATTGTTTATCATACCAGTACAGTTATTATGTTCATCCCATATATGTGTCTATAAAAGGATCTGTGTCACCCATAATCATTTGGAGTTCTTGTATCATGTCAGTCTTTAATAGATTTTAAATTAAGATACTTGTGTAGAGCGGCTACCCAGAGTTCTACGTGGTGGCAACATTAAAACTACCTAGTTTGTCCCTATTTCCCTTTCCTGCTCAGCTAGAATTGTGGACCCCCATTCACACATTAATAACTGCATCACTAGAATTGCTCACTAAAATTCATAAATTCCATGTCAACAAGATGATATAGTCTGCTGGTTATTTATTCTTAGGTAAAAATTTAGTAACTGTATTGTACTTATATATAATTAACTTTAGAAATATCATTGTTGTTAATTTCATCTGCAAAGCTCTGCGTGACTTATGGTACTCTAATGTTATTGATCAGTCCACAGCTATTAATCTCAGTGGCTGAATTTTTCAACTACTGAGGCTTCAGATGCCTTCAATAGCATGTTGATGGCATTCAATGGTCATTCTTATACCAGTCCATAACACACAATCCACTCAAAACATAGAAACGTCAGTAAAATTACAAGATTAATCAAATAGAACGGTTATAATCAATGAAGAGAAATCCCAATGAGTAGAACTGACATCCACTGGTCACTCTTATATTAGAGCACACCATCAACTCCAAACATAGATACATCAGTAGAAATACAAGATGAATTGAAAAATCACAAATACAAAACATGACACACTTGAATGAATCTGTCATATTAGTTATCTAATTACAAATTGATATGAATGAGTTGCAACATGCTGTTGTCAATAATAATATGTATGTGTAATCCACAAAGTGGGGAATGAAATTGAGGATAAAAGGTAGCATATCTCAAGAAAGAGTGCAGTTGTCGAAACATCTTCGGTCGAACATACTCTCTGAAATGGCAAACTACAGCATCTGTTATACCCAGCAAACTATTCAAACCACAAACCTTAAAAACTCAAATTGTGTAGAACTCCAATAGCAGTTTTGATTATTGGGGGGGGGGGGGGGGGGGGGGGGGGGGGGGGGGGGGGGGGGGGGTGCCTGACAGCCTAGAGTAGCATTAGTTGATTCAGAACCATTCAATATAATGTTGGAAACACATTCACTGAATACAAGGAAATGCCAAGATAATGCTTTCCATTTTGAAAGAGAAAAACAGACTCAGAAGTTAAGTATTGATCCTGTCTTTTAGTGTAAAATTTGAGATCATAACATCATGATCAATAACTCTTCTAAATCTAATATCAGCATTACTTGAGATCAGCCAGGATGTTCTCATGCTCATTCAGATTTAGTTGTGAATATGTCACATCACATACTTCTAATGGATGTAGTATTATATGGCAGACATCAGTCTCAAGCTGTCCTCAAGTTCAGTTTCCCTTAGTGACTGCAGTTTCTATAATTGGAGCAGTAAGTACGGAGGTGCTGCAAATATACAGTCTAGTAATATCACTTTATGTGGCAATGTTGTGTTTCAGAACATCAGAACAAAATTGGTCATTATGGAGGAGCGATGTACGTTAATGAAAGTTGTGTAACTTTAAACAATGATTTCTTGTATATCTTGCAGACAAACACGAGGTCAACATAACAGATCTAATTCAAGAAAAGTTAGGAAATACAGTTTATGCCAACCCAGTATTATAATGTTCCAGAACAACTACTTCAATGGTATGTCAATGGACAGCCTGTAGTCTCCTCAAGTACTATTTTTCATGTAAACCAGAATGGACTCAACACCTACATGACATTCAAAAATAATGTTAATCAAACCTATGGAACCTTTATGCTAAAAGTTAACGGTACCAAGTGGAAAGACAGCATTCTATTTCCTTTTCTTTTTATATAATTTTCTGTTTCGTTTTGTCTGATTTTTTTTCCTCTTAGTTTTTTCTTTTTTTCCTTTTTTCTTGTACATTTTCTCTACTTAATTTCCTTCTTTATCCCCTTATTCTTTTTATCCTACTCTTTATTGTTTATCTCAATGTTGTTGTTCTTTCATTCTCTTCATTCTTCTTTTGTCTTCATTTTCCCTCTACTTTGATTTACGTGTGTACTTCAGTTTCTTCTATTTTGTATTTTTTTATTTCATATTTTCCTTTTCTTTGTCTTCTTTTGCTTTCTCTTCTTTACCCTCTTAATTTTGTCCTTTTTCGTCTTTTTCTCTATTTTGCTCTTGTTATTCTTTTTATTTATTTTTGAATTTCTTTTCTTCTTTTTCCATTTTTTCTCTATGCAGTGAGTATTATTAAAAAAATTAATGATATCATATTCTTTAGATTTAATTATTTTAATATGAATGTGATATAACTGTTACTGAAATATCAAATTATTATTATACATTTCTACATATCTATACAATGTGTAGTTGTATCTTATCATTGTGCAGATGTACCTTTGCAATGAGAACAGTTTGTTCAGAGCGACAGATAAAACTTACTTTGATGACCTATCTCAAATTGCATTTTTTCACAATTTATTTCATGAGGTAATCAAGACCCATGTTTTAAAATGCACCAGGTCACATCTTCTGTGGACATGGTGACACCTTTGACAAGCACCAAAGTCCTCTTAAGGGGGTCAACTGGTACTAAAATTGCACCAGGTCACACCATGTGCGGACATGGTGACACCTTTGTCAGCAAGCACCAAATAGGTCACAAAGGAATACCTGTAGGATCACTAGTTAGGAAGCAATTATGCAAGTTTATAATAATATCAATAGCAGATGGTCTGAAAAAGTGATGCCTAGAATTAATGGTGTTTATGATTTACCAGATGCAATTGCAGTGAACCACCAAATTAGTAGCAGTAAGTTTAGGACAGGAAAATGGGTTCCAATTGTGTTTTTGTTAGGTGCAGTGGAACAGAGTGAAGAAGATTAAAGAAGCCATTTTTTGAAGAGGCATTTGTACAAGTCATGGAAGATTTAGAAGACAATGACGAGCAGCAAGTATGTTGATGGATAACTGCATGCTAATTTATTCTTTTCATTCATAAAAAATGTCCGAATCATTTAAATATTGTATGAAATTTCATAAATTTTGACCGTAATATATTTGTACTACTCCCCGTTATTGGCACTGGATTAATGGAAAGACTAATATTCTTTCAATCTCGGCTGAAATAAATATAATAATAGCAAATTATCTCATTCTAACAGCCAATGTTAAGTTTTAAATAACATTGGCTGTTAAAACAAGAAAATTTCTATTATTAAGCCTAATATTGTCAACTTACTACCTCAGCATCTAAATTTTTTTTTGATAATCATAAGCAGTCTGACAGAGATGATTGTATTAAAGATTGATAGAGACTACAGCTAAACTTATTAAAAGTGATATAAATCTATTGCCCTGGGCAATATGCATTATCCAACATCAGAAGAAATGAGTATTGAAAAGGCCTTGGCAATTATATACACTTATTGGCAGAACAAATGGAGGAAACTTTATCAACATCTATTGTATTACAAGGTATTTATTATATATTATGTGAACTTATGTGGATACTAAAATTCTTTGACAATTGAAGAAACAATATATTGTAAAGTCCTATCAGTCACAATAGAGCGAATAGAGTTTTGGAACTGAAACAAAAAATCATCAAATTAATCTTAGATTGTTTCTCCCATCTCACTAAGTAGTATTGACATAAACTATTCTTTGTGGTTACTTTAAAATGTTGTCATATCACAGTAATTCAGGCGTTAAATCTCAATTGACTTCAAGTAAAGGACAATTTTGAAAACTTGATATTTCAATGATAATTCCCAAAGTTTCAATGTGCCAAGTGGCTCAATAGTTGTATAAGACAATAGTACATACTATTATGACCTTTTCCTGTATTTCAAGATTATATCTGACACAAACACAATATACTTGGAGTGTTTCCGAATAATCATTAGTAGTAATAAATTAGGAAATGAAAGATGTTCTTTATCTGGCTTATATTAGAGGGTTGTCATGTCACACTAAGTATGGCTTTAAATCTCAATATACATCATGTGTGAATTCTACAACTTAATAGTTTACAACTAACCAGTATTTCACCAGACATACAACAATTCTCTATGCAGTGAATATTACTGAACAAATCTAAACATATCATGCTCTTGAAATTTAATTATTTTAATATGAATGTGATTATAACTATTATGGTCAGGCTCCCCTCCCCCCTCCTAAATTTAGTTTCCCTCTTGTCTAAGTTTCCATCTAATAATTTGTGTCATAGTCATGATGTCACCATTTTCATGTGGCAAAAATATTTTTGTGACTCTACAAAATTCCCTCCCCTAGCAAAAAACCCTGTATGAATCCCCGTCATATTACGGTAAGTTAGACTTCAAGTGTCAATACTCATCAGTAAATTGCAATTTTGAAATGTTGATGTTAAAAATTCCATCTTAACTTGTGTTTTATCAATTGTATTTAATTATCTAGCTATAGCTACAGTAAGTTATATAATGATATCTATTGATATCACCCTCCTTAAACTTTTTTTAGATAATTAGAAGATCCAGCTTTCTTTTGAAGAATTGCTTCATAACCTGTGCTAATATGGGATATTTTGCTATCCATAGTCTTACTTGCACAGAATATTTTTAATTAAAATATGTCCATTATCACTCTTTACTCCTACTTTGTACTGCATTTTATAACTTTGTAGTGTACTGGCAGTGTCAACACCCAATTTGAATACGTGCTGATGCCATAGTGGGA